>NBJMR02800__coassemble_1351_pt1 | contig 59256 bp, 51 predicted proteins | sample NBJMR02800__metabat2_low_PE_003 | metagenome-assembled genome bin NBJMR02800
CGTGCCGCGGAACCGCTGAGGTTCCGCGGCACGTTTTTTGTTTTCGCGGGCCCGGCGGGAACCGGAGGGGAGGGACTGTCGTTTGCCCCAAATAAGAGGTATTCAGGTCGGTTTCGTTGCAGGGGCTTTTGGGAGTTTGATATGATACGTTCGATCCAAAGCGGGGAGGAAACGGGCGGAGGAAAAGACGATGAGAATTGCCGTATGCGAAAATAGCCCGGAGTCCGCCGAGCGGCTGCGGGGCTGGATTCAGCAGTTTTGCACCCTGTATCAGGTGCCGGCGGTTCTTGAGTGCTTTTCCTCTCCCGACGGCTTCGCGGAGGAGCCGGAGCCCTTCGACATCGTCTATATGGGCTTCGGAGGCAGCTCCGGCTTTTCACAGGCGCGGCAGCTGCGGGACCGGGACCGGGCGTGCCGCATCATTCTGGTGGACGACACCCCGGAATTTGCCATCCGGGGGATGCGCCTGCACTGCGTGGACTTTATCCTGCGGCCGGTGCAGTTCCGAAACGTGGTCCGGAGCATGGGCCTGGCCCTGGGGAGGCGGATGGGATGAGCTGGATTCAAACCAGACGGAGGGCCCAGGAGGCCCCCGCCGGGCACCCCATGGAGGACACCCTGCGCAGGCAGATGGCCTGGGCGGCGGGGACAGAGCAGTTTCAGCACCGGGACCCCCTCTATCACGTCACTGAGAACTTTCAGCAGACCTTTGACGCCATCGGCCGCCGCCACGCCCGGCAGCTGGCCGGAGGGCGGACGGAGGAGGGGGCGGATCAGACCTCCGGCGAAAACCAGATGCCGGATCAGACCTCAGCCCGCTCCTTCTATGAGCGCTCCCGGCCGGAGGACCAGGACATGGTCCGGCGCTTCTCTGAGACCGCCTTTCAGCGGGGCACCCTCTCCGGGGCGGTGCTGGAGGGGACGGGGCAGATGATGCTCTTCTCCTGTCTGAAAAAGACGGTGGGCCAGTCCCAGCCGGACAAGTGGCAGCAGCGCAAGCTCTTTGAGAAGGCGTCCCCCATGCGCAACGTCCCCGGACACAGCCCGGACAAGGTGGTGTTCAACCGGGGCTTCACCCACAGCGCCGTGGGCCTGGTGGTGGACACCCTGCGGGACGCCCGCCGGACGGTGGAGGACATGCAGGACCTGGCCCTGGGCCGAAGCGAGATGGGGCAGGACGGGGCGGATACCCTGCGCACCATGTACCCCTTTTTGGACGACAGCCGGGAGCAGGAGCTGCTGGAGCAGTACCGGCGGCAGCTGCGGGAGGCGGGAGACGGCCGGGAGAAGGCCGCCCTCCAGAACGCGGCCGCCCGGATGGAGGCCCTGATTGCAAAAAAGGCCCAGATGAAGCAGGAGTTTATCAACAAGCTGCGCTTCCTGTCCGACCGGGCGACAGAGGCCCTGGCCGCCTTCATGGAGCCCGGCTTTGCCGGAGCCCTGGACCAGGCCCTGCGGGAGGCGGTGGGGGCGGAGGAGCCGCCCCCGGAGGACGGGGAAGGAGGGGCCGATGGAGCAGCAGAGCCAGGCGCGGGAGCGCCAGAGGGAACAGCCCCAGGACCGGAGGGCGGAGGAGAACCGCCGGACTCCGGAGCGGGAGCGGCTGAGTGACGCCGGGCTGGCCGCCCGGGCGGTGCTGGCGGGGGAGTCCCTGCTGGACCTGCCCCCCTCCAAACTGGAGGAGCTGGCCGGCTGGGTGGGCAATCAGGGAATGGCGGAGCTGCTGGAGCTCCAGGCGGGGCAGGCGGAGGAGACCTCCTTCCGCATGCCCGAGGGGGAGCCGGAGACGGAGCCCTTCCCGGTGCCGGAGAGCCCCGTCCCTCTGCTGGATGCCCCCCGGGGGCTGACGGCACAGGAGAGCCCGGGACCGGCCTTTGATCCGGCCAACTTACAGGGATAGGGGGCGGACTGCCGTGAAGGAATTTGATCTGCCTCCGGACGGGGCGGAGGAGCTGCGGGCCCTGCTGGAGCACAGCGGGGCGGCCTTCCAGCGGGAGGGGAACCGGTTCCGGCTCCGCTTTGCCAGCCGGGGCTGCCGGTGGCAGACGGTGTGCGACTGCCGGGGAAGCCTGGTGCTGGTCTACGGCATCCACCCCGCCCGGGTGACCCGGCGGGAGCGGGCGCTGGAGCTGTGCTCCGAACTGAACAGCCGGGTGGTCCGGGGGAGCTTTTTCCTCCAGGAGGAGCGGATCGTGTTCCGCACCAGCGCCCGGCTCACCGAGCGCTTTGAGGCGCGGGAGCGCATCGCCGCCGCGCTGGAATATAACGCCGCCGTCCTCTCCTCCCAGTGGGAGCGGATCGCGGCCGGGGCCCAGGGCCTCAAATTACCGTTGAATCCAAACACGGCCGGGCCTGCTTGAAGCTTCGCGGGGCCCCGGCGGACGGCTCTCCCCTCCATCCGGAGGGAGCGGGAGAGGCGCCGCCCCTCCGCGGAGGTTGAAGCGGACTCTGGTCTGCGGTTTCGGAGATATATATCAGCAAGCAACATTTTATCATAGAAAGGAGGGGCGCTTCACGTCCGGCCCCCAGCCGATACGCGAGGCGTGAAGCAAAGACATGGCAGAGTATTTATCCCCGGGTGTTTACGTGGAGGAGTATGATTCCGGCGCAACACCCATGCAGGGCGTGAGTACCAGCACCGCCGGCTTCGTCGGCCTGGCGGAGCGGGGGCCGGTCATCGGACAGCCCCAGCTGGTCACCAGCTTTGCCGACTACAAGCGGATGTACGGAGGCTATCTCAGCCAGGCCGCCTACGGCAGCAACCGCTTCCTGCCCTATGCGGTGGAGCAGTTCTTCGCCAACGGCGGCGCCCGGGCCTACATCATGCGGGCGGTGCCCGGCGACGCCAAGGCGGGCAGCCGCACCGCCGGCGTGCTGAAGCTCACCGCCGCCAACCCCGGCGCCTGGGCGGAGGATCTGCGGGTGGTGGTCACCCCCGCCTCCAAGGCCAAGACCCAGGTCCTGGCGGTGAACGGGGCCGACCTGACCCTGAAGAACGCCGACGGCTTCAACCCCGGCGATGTGGTGGAGCTCTTTGACGGCAAGACCGCCGCCCACGCCACGGTAAAGAGCGTGCTGGACAAGGTGGTCACCCTGGACGCCCCCTGCACCCTGGATGTGGCCGACACCAAGGTGGGCACCGCCAAGTACATCAAGACCTGCGAGATCACCCTCACCGCCCGCCTGGGCGAGACGGTGGAGACCTTTGAGAACCTGTCCCTGAAGCCCGACGCCCTGAACAATGTGTGCGTCAAGACCGCCAAGTCCGACCTGATCTGCGTGGAGGTGACGGCGGCCAAGGCCCCCGCCGCCCCCGCCCCCAAGGAGAAGGACAAGGACGGCAAGGAGATCCCCGCGCCCGCCCCCAAGGCCGCCTCCATCGTGCCCTATGAGCTGTGCGGCGGCTCCGGCAGCGAGCTGGTCCTCACCCTCCAGGGCGGCAGCAACGGCTCCGTCCTCACCGTCACCCCCGACGCCTTCCTGGGCAAGGACGACGGCCCGGGCAAGCGCACCGGCCTGCAGGCCTTCCAGGAGAACGGCAATGTCTCCATCATGGCCATCCCCGGCGTCACCGCCCCCGAGGTCCAGGCGTCCCTCATCGCCTTCTGTGAGAACAAGAAGAGCTGCTTCGCCATCCTGGACGTGCCCATGGAGCTGAAGAAGACCAACGATGTGGCCAACTTCCGGGATATGTACGACTCCACCTACGCGGCCATGTACCACCCCTGGCTGGAGATGTACGACGCCGGCTCCAAGCGGTCCGCCTACTTCCCGCCCTCCGGCGCCATGGCCGGCATCTACGCCCGCACCGACATCGAGCGGGGCGTGCACAAGGCCCCCGCCAACGAGGTGGTCCGGGGCTGCACCGGCCTGTCCTGTGCCTACAACGAGGGGGAGCAGGATATCCTCAACCCCATCGGCGTCAACCTGATCCGGTCCTTCACCGGCCGGGGCATCCGGGTGTGGGGCGCCCGCACCATCAGCTCCAACGGCCTGTGGAAGTACCTGAACGTCCGCCGCCTGTTCATCTATGTGGAGGAGTCCATCAAGGCCAACACCAACTGGGTGGTCTTTGAGCCCAACTCCACCACCCTGTGGAACCGGGTGACCCGCACCATCGAGACCTTCCTGGCCACCTGCTGGCGGGACGGCGCCCTGGCGGGCTCCACCCCCTCTGAGGCCTTCTTTGTGGAGTGCGGACCCACTACCATGACTCAGGACGACATTGACAACGGCCGCCTGATCTGCCAGATCGGCATCGCCCCCGTCAAACCCGCCGAGTTTGTCATCTTCCGCATCACCCAGAAGACCGCCTCGGAATGATCCCGCGCCTCCCAGACTGATACAGAAAGGACGAAGATAAATCATGGCTATCAATTACCCTTATAGAGTATTTCGGTACCAGGTGGAGATCGATGGGATCAGCCGTGCGGGCTTCTCGGAAGTGTCCGGCATGAGCTCCTCCACCGACGCCGTGGAGTACCGTGAAGGCGACGACCTGCGCAACACCCCCCGGAAGCTGGCGGGGCTGACCAAGTTCGGCAATGTGACCCTGCGCTGGGGCGTGTCCGACGACAGCGACTTCCTGGACTGGGTCTACTCGGTGGCCCCCACCAATACCGCGCCTCCCACCGGCATGGTCCGCCACAACGTGACCATCACCCTCATCGACGACGCGGGCAACCCGGGTCCCTCCTGGAACCTGATCAACGCCTGGCCTGTGGGCTACACCGTGCCCGACCTGAACGGCATGGGCGGCGAGGTGGCCATCCAGTCCCTGGAGCTGTGCCACGAGGGTCTGGAGCACACCCCTGGCGCTGTGGCCGGCGAGCCCTCGACCATCTGATTCTGATGCCTCTCTCACAGCCCACAGGCGGTCACGCCTGTGGGCTGCGGGGAATTACCGCCTGCGCATAGGAGGACATTATGCAGACCGAATTTGAATTTGAACTGCCCAAGGGCTATGTGGATCAGAATGGAGATCTGCACAAGCGGGGCACCATGCGCCTGGCCACGGCGGCGGACGAGATCCTGCCCCTGCGGGACCCCAGGGTTCAGCAGAACTCGGGCTATCTCACCATCATCCTGCTCTCCCGTGTGATCACCAAGCTGGGCACCCTGAGCACGGTGAACACCCGGGTGATCGAAAACCTGTTCACCATGGACCTGGCCTACCTCCAGGACATGTATCAGCGCATCAACATGTCCGAGATGCCCCACTACCAGATCACCTGCCCCCACTGCAATCAGCAGTTTGAGGTGCCGCTGGATTTTTTGCTGGGCTAGAGTGGGCTTCGGAGGAGAACGAGGGGCTTCCCATCCGGCGGCTTCCGCCGCCGGAGCCGGATGAGGCGGTCCGCTTTCCGTGGCAGGGCATCCCGCGCCGGCCGGAGACCCCCCTGTCCCCCAAGCACACCCGGGGGGTGTCGCTCTACCCCCAGGAGCGCCTGTACCAGGAGATGGCGTTTCTGGCCTACTACCTCCACTGGTCCAACGAGGACCTGATGGAGCTGGACCACTGGGAGCGGCGTCGCTGGTGCCGGGAGGTATCAGCCATCAACAAAAAGCTCAGCGGCGACAGCCGGAAGAGCATCGAGTTTCGCTGAGACGGGAGGTGAGCAGCTGATATGCCAGAACAAGGGACCCAGGACCTGCGCCGGCCGGACCCGCTGACGGCCTTCCGGTTCCTCATCCGCGTGGGGGACAGCCAGCAGATCTCCGCCGCCTTCAGCCGCTTCTCCGGCGTGCGCATGGAGGTGGAGACCATTCAGACCCGGGACGGCGACGACAACCGGGGGGTCAAGGAGTACACCCCGGTGTTTACCAGCTACGCCCCGGTGACCCTGAGCAAGGGCGTGGTGGGGGACAACGAGTTTTTGGACTGGCTGCTCTCCGCCGGGGCCAGCGCCTACACGGGGCCCACCGGCTCCGACCTGCGGCGGACCGTCCAGGTGATCGCCCTGGACCAGAAGGGAGAGCCGGCGGTGGGCTGGAGTCTCCAGGGGGCTATGCCCATCGGCTATGAGCTGGACCCCATGGACAGCAGCCGCAGCGAGGTGCTCACCGAGAGCATCACCTTCGCCATCACCGGCTTGGAGCGGACAACGGAGATTTGAACAGTGCTGCGGGGGCTGAGCCCCCGGATTGATCCATGGAGGGAGGGACCGGCGTGGCACTTTCCGGCGCCTATTTTGATGTAATGCTGATTGGGACGGGGGCCGTCCTGTCCGGCGGGTTTCTGTCGGTCTCCGGCCTGGATATGGAGGTGGACTACGAGGTCTACACGGAGGGCGGGAGCAACTACCCCCGCTTCTTCTTTAAAAACACCAAGCCCCAGACTCTGGTACTGGAGCAGGGCGTGGTCACCACGGTGGACAGCGTCTCCCTGCTGATGGCCATGGTGAACCAGGGGATGTCCATTCCTCTGGCGGGGACCATCATCCTCCGGGACAGCTTCGGCGAAGCCCAGCGGGAGTGGTCCGTGGTGGGGGCGCATCTGCAGAAGTATGTGGGCCCCCAGCTGAACAGCAACCAGGCCAGCGTGGCCGTCAGCCGCATTGAGCTGATCCACAACGGGTGCTACTGATGGAATCCATTGCAGTGACAAAGCCCGGCATGGGCGTGCTCTCCCAGGAGCGTCTTTTGCTGTCCCCCTTCGGCGCGCTGGCGCAGGCCTTTTCCCAGGAGATCCTGGACCGGGCCCGGAAGGAGGAGGGGCGCTGGTCCTATGTGCCCCTGGACCTGCTGGAGGAGGGGGAGGAATCCCAGACCGCCCCGGCGGTCCCGCCGGTGATCCAGGTGGACCTGCACCTGGTGCTGGAGGCCCTCCGCCGGGAGAAGGGGGAGAGCGAGCAGCGCAGGGCCACCGAGCGCATTGTGGAGCGCATCCTCCAGATCCGGGAGGTGCGGGACAGACCGGCGGCCCAGTCCCCGGCCCGCCCGCGCCTGGAAGAGAGGACGCCCGCCTCCCCAATGGGCGTTCTGCGCCAGAATATCTCACAGACCCTGGTGCAGGAGAACCGCTTCGGCCCCTTCCTTTTGGCGGAAGCAGCGGCAAAGGGCAGAGAAGCGTCCAAGATCCCGTCGGCTCCGGGGACTCTGGGGCGGCAGGCGGAGGCGCTTGCGCAGGTTCTTCGGGATCTGCGGGAGGGCGTGGGACCGGCCGCTGCGGAGACCGGCCGTCTGAACGCAGTGGAGGGGGAGGCCCGCACCCGCCTGCCCCGGGCGTCCTCGGTGTCTCGGATCATGCCCCAGGAGGAGCTGACCCACCGGGAGGAGGCCGGGGAGGATGGAGCGGCGCCTTCGATGGCTCAGGCTCCGGCTCTGGAGCGGACGGCCCGTCAGGCGGCGGAGCAGCTCCAGGAGCAGGTGCGCCGGCGTGTGGAGCAGACCCTGGAGCGGGAGACCCGCCACATCTCGGACCGTGCCATGGAGCGCACCCGGCCGGAGGCGGATGTGCAGGCGGGGGCGGGGAAGCAGGCCGCTCCTGCGGCCGTGGAAGGCCGACAGCTGGACAGAACGAGCGGGGACGTCCGCCGCCCGCGGGAAGAAAAGACGTCCGGGCGCACAGCCCCGGCCCAGGGACATGGACAGCCGGTGGAGCCGGAGCTCCTTTGGGCGGAGAAAACTGAGGAGACTGGGGAGGCAGGGGCGCGGCACAGCGCTGCGGCTCCGGGGCCGTCCGGACGGAGACAGGGCCAAAGCCCCTCCGGCCGGGGAAAGCGGGAGCCGCCGGCACAGCCGGAGCGGCAGAGGGGAGAGTTCTCCGCCGCCGCGGAAAATCCGGCGCAGGGGCCGGAGCCCCCTAGGTCCGGGCAGAGCCGCCTTCCAGGGAAAGCTGCCGCGTCCGCAAAAGAGACCGGCGCTCCGGCGGCCCAGCCCCAGACAGGCGGGACGGGAGCGGCGGGGCTGTCCCCGGAGACCGCCGCCGGCGTGACGGCGCCCATCTCCACCACGGCGCGGGACCCGCGGGTGGGCGGCCCCGGACTGGAGGCGGCGCTGAATTTGCACCGGGACAGCAGGCCGGACCGCACGGGAGCTGAGGCGGGGACCGATCTGCCGGTACCCGGAGCGGAACTGACCTATTGGAAGGAACCGGCCGGGGAGGCGGACCGCCTCCCCCAGGAACACCCCCAAAGCGCCGGGAGAGATCTGGCCCCCGGGACAGAGATCCGGGAGGCGGCGGGAGACCGCACGTCCAAGCAGAACGGGCCCACAGCCCGGAGCAAGGTCCCGGAGGGGGGCGCACTTGGTCCGGCACACCGGGCCGGGGCGGAGGCCGGCCCTCAGCAGGAGACCGTGCGGGGAAAGACAGCCGGTCCCGGAGCCGCGCCCGACCTGTCCGCCGGACAGACGGACGGATTCCGGAGAACCGCGGAGCCGCGGAGCATGCGCCGGGAGGGCGCGCCCGTCCCCCAGGAGGGGGGCGCGGACCGAATCTCCGGAGCGGGGGCGCCCGCCTTGGGGAGCGCCCCGGGCCTGACGTCCGCCCAGGACATCCGTGTCCTGGCCGAGGGGCTGACTGCGCCCGGTCCGCTGGCGGCAGCGGCCGACTTAGGCGGTGGAGAGACATCCGGCAGGGAGCTGGATGTTCCGCCGCACGGCACAGAGCTGACATTCCGGGAGGAGGGTCCCCAGAGCGGAGCGGACGGCGGCATGCTGCCGCCGGAGAGAGAGACGGCCGGAACACTCCCGATTCAGGGAGAGACGCCCCGCCAGGGGGCGGGCAGCGCCCAAAAGGGAGCGGCCCGAACCCCGCAGGAGCCGGGAACTTCCCTGGGACAGAGCGCCTTCCGCCCGGAGCGCGGAGCGCGGGCCCGGACAGAGGGCCCGGGGGCCGCTTGGGAGATCCGAACCGCCCCCCTGGGCCGCACGGCGCCAGGCCAGGGGCGTCCGGCCCAGGAGGAGGGCCCGGCCCAAAGCTGGAGCCCCCTGCCCGGCGTGGAGCTGACCCACCGCCCCGGGGAACCGGGCGGCGGGGAGACGGCCGGCAGGCCGGATGGCAGAACAGAGGCGGGCCGCCGCCCAGGAGACGGGGCGGCGCCCCAAACGGGAGCGGGCCGTGGAGCCGCGGCGCCGCAGGGGACGGAAAAAACCGGCCCGGCGGAGCGCGCACGGCCTGACCGGGCGGAGGGGCAGAGCTCGAAAGGGGCCCCTGGAATCCGCGAGTCTCTCCAGGGCCGAAAGGACGGCCCGGCGGAAGCAGTCCGACAGCGGGCAGAGTCCGCCGGGGAGCAGAGCACAGGGCGGACCGCCCCTCTCCAGACGGGAGGCGGCCCCGCCGGCGCAGAGACAGAGGGGGGCGGAGCGCCCCGCACCCACAGGACAGGACCGGGCGGCCTCCTCCGGACGGCGCGGGAAATCCGCACGCTGGGACCGGCGGCGGGCATGCCTGGGGAACCGGGCCGGAGCGGGTCCGGGGAGGCGTGGACGGCGGAAGCCGGTGGAGCGCTTTCCCTGGCCTTTCTGAACCTGGAGGGAGCGGAGGACGGAACGGCCGCCGCCTTTCAGGGGGAGGAGCCGGAGCAGCCCCGGCGGCCGGCCGGGGCGCGGACCGGAGCGCCCTTGGGGCTGGAGACCGCCGCCCGGGACATCCGGGTGGGCGGGCCGATGGAACAGGGCCCTGGTCCGGTGGAGCTGACGCCCGGAGAGACTGCGGGAGGTCCCGCCCTGGCGGGCGAATCGCCGGAGCTGTACCAAATCCCAGCGGCTCAGGGACCGGCGGCCCAGGCCGGAGGGCCCTTGGGACTGGAGACCGCCGCCCGGGACATCCGGGTGGGCGGGCCGATGGAACAGGACCCCGGTCCGGCGGAGCTGACGCCCGGAGGGGTCGCGGGAGGTCCCGCCCCGGCGGGCGGGCCGCTGGACCTGTACCCCATCCCGGGGGCCCAGGGGCTGGAGGCCCAGGCGGGGACCCATATGGTTTCTGGCCGCCCGGCCCGGGAGGCCGGGGGCCGGAGCGGACCGGCGCCCCAGGCGGACACAGGCGTTCCGGAGAGCGGAAGGGAAAAACGGCCCCTGACGGCCCGCCTGTCCCAGCACACCGGGGCCCGGAGCGCAGCCCGCCCCGCGGCGGCGCCGGAGCCGCTGGAGCTGTCCTATGGGCCGGTTCCGGCTGGGGCGGCCCCGCCCGATCCGGCGCAGACGGCCGGGGAGAGCGCCTCTCCGGCGGAGTCGGCGTATGTGAAGAGCCTTCCCGACTGGGCCAGGAGGTTCCTGCGGGAGGGGGAGGCTCAGAGCGTCCAGAGTATGGGGACCGCGCGGAACATTGCCTCCCTGCCTGCCCAGGGGGAGGGGGACACCGTCCAGTGGACGGCTCCCAACTACCGGCCCCCGGCGGCGCCCATGACCTACCGGGAGAAGCCGGGCCGGGAGGAGCGGCAGGCCGGGCAGCAGGCCCCGCGCATCAGCGAGGCGGAGCTGCAGCGCACCGCCGACCGGGTCTACCGCATGATTGAGGACCGTATCCGCCGGGAGCGGCGGAGGCTGGGCCTGTAACCGGAAGAAAACGCAGACATTGGAAGAGAGGAGGGGTGTCCGTGTATCTCGGCGTGCCGAATCCCAATATCCTGGTGCCGCTGGAAAAAATGACGATTTCCGCGGAGATCGACGGGGAAAAAGAGACCATCGAGGTGCTTTACAATCCGGAGAGCTACTCCCAGAGCCGGGAGGTGCGCTATGCCCAGTCCCAGGGAATCGCCACCAACACCCCCCTTGTCCAGTACACCGGCGGGGGATCGGAGATCCTCCAGTTCAAGCTGTTCTTTGACAGCATGTCCGCGGGCAGCGAGGTGGGCGGCGGCACGGTTCAGAAGCTGAGCTTTGCGGGGAACAGCCTTCTGCCCTCCCTGACCAAATCCATCGACGTGCGGACCTACACCAACAAGGTGTACCGGCTGATGGAAATTGACGCGGACAAGCATGTGCCGCCCCTGCTGAAGCTGAAGTGGTCCTCCCTCCAGTTCACCGGGCACCTGATTCGCTGCAGCATCCAGTTTGTCCGGTTCAGCGAACAGGGGATGCCCCTGCGGGCCTGGATGGACTGTACGTTTCAGGAGTATATCGCCCCGGACAAGGTGGGGGTGACCCGCCCTCTGGAGTCGCCGGACACCACCAAATACCGGACGGTGCACCAGGGAGACTCCCTGTGGGCCCTGTCCGCCAAGGAGTACGGACAGCCGGAGCAGTGGCGGGCCATCGCGGACGCCAACCGCCTGTCCAACCCGCGGCAGCTCCGCTCGGGGGAGCGGCTGGTTCTGCCGGCCCTGAAAAAAGAGCCGTGAGGCGCCGCGTCTGCAAGAGAGGAGGTGGGGCGGATGGATACCGGATCTTATAAGTTCAAGACACTGTGTCAGAAGTACGAGGACTTCCGCGGCCCCGCCTTTGACATCACGGTGGACGGAACAAAGCTGGAGAGCTTCCGCATCCCGCTTACAGTGGATGTAGAGCAGTGCGCCGACGGTTCGGCGGGAGGATGCCATTTTCAGATCGAAAACCTCTATGACTACGAGCAGTCCGAGTGGCTGAACAACCTGGCAAAGACGCTGGACGTGGGGGCGGAGCTGAAGGTAGAGGGGGGCTACGTCAAGAAAAAACTCCTCTTTTACGGCTATGTGGACGAGGTGTCCGTCCGGTACAGCGGTTCCGCGCCGCCCAGCATCTCCGTGTCCGGGGTGGACGGCCTGTGCTATCTGATGAGCTGCAGAGAGCCCATTTACGGGGGGAAGCTGGAGCCCAAAAAGGTGGTGACGGGCATTCTGGAGAAGGCAAAATCCGCCGGCTTCGCCACCAGCATCACCGTCGGGAACCTTCCGGACTTTGATTCCCTGGACGTGAAGGAGAAGATCGATGATTTCAAGTACCTGCGCCTTCTGGCGGACCGCTACTGCATGAACCTGATGGCCCTGAACGGGGAGCTGATCTTCGACGAGCTGCTGAGCAACACCAAGTCCCTGATTCAGCTGACGGTGGGCTCCGGCCTGCTGGAATTCCAGAAGCGGGTCTCCCTTCAGAATCAGGTGGGAGAGGTGGAGATCCGGGGCACAGATGTGAACAACGAGCAGATCAAGGGGACGGCCAGCACCGTCAGCATCAGGGGGACCGGTAAGACGGCCGCCCAGGCGGCGCCCAAGTTCAAAAAGACCTTGCTCCGGGAGGAAAACGCATACGTCCGGACGGTGGATGAGTGCAAGAAGGTGGCTCAGGCCAAGCTGGACCGGCTGGCCCTGAACTATGTGTCGGGGAGCGGGCTGTGCCTGGGGCTGCCGGAGCTGATTCCCGGGCGGTTCATCACCATCGAGGGGCTGGACGGGGACACCGTGGGGGACTATTTCATCACCAAGGTCCGCCACCAGTTTGGCTCCGGCGGCTATCTGACCCAGTTTGAAGTGAAGGGAGCGAAGGACTGACGTGAGCATTGCGGAGGAATTTCAGGCTGCGCTGAACTCGGCGGGCTACTCTCTGGAGCGGCAGATGGAGCGCGTGGGGCTGACCCTGGCCGTGGTCACGAATGTCAGCGACCCGGATAAGCTCAACCGGGTCAAATGCGTCCCGGTGGAAAACGATCAGGACGAGGAGACCGACTGGTGCTATGTGATGGCCCCCATGGGCGGGAAGGAGTGCGGGCAGTTCTTCTTCCCCAACGTGAACGACCTGGTGGTGCTGGGATACCTGAACGGAGATCCCCACCGGCCCATGGTGCTGGGGGCCTATTGGAACACCAAGGTCAAGCCCCCCTATGTGATTCAGGATGGGAAGGTCTATGATTTCACCATCAAGATGCCCAGCGGCACCGAGCTGCACCTGTACGACGAGCCCGGCAAGCAGAAGGTGACCCTCACCATGCCCTCGGGGACCACCCTGACCATGGACGACGAGGGAAAGAAGGTCGCCCTCCAGGACAAGGGGGGAGAGAACGCCCTGACCATGGACCTGCAGGGGGGAAATGTGGAGCTGAAGGCCAAGACCAAGCTCACCCTGTCGGCAGGGACGGGGGCCTCCATGGTATTGGAGGCGTCCGGAAACGTGACGGAAAAGGCCAATGTGAAGGTGGCCGTGCAGGCGGCGACGATTGAAGAGAAAGCCAGCGCCCAGATGACCATTCAGGGCGGCATGGTGAGCATCAACTGACACAGAGACACTGGAAAGGAGGGGAGACGGTGAACGGAAAGGAGTTTCTGGGCCGGGGTCTGAAATTTCCATTGCAGGTGGACCCAAAGACGGGAAAGATCGCCATGGCGGACCAGGAGGAGGATATCCGGGAGGCCATCGGCATCATCCTGCGCACCGGTCAGGGCGAGCGGGTCATGCGCCCGGAGTTTGGCGCCAACACCATGGACTACGCCTTTGCGCCCCTCTCCAGCTCCATGACCAACTCCATCGCCCAGGAGGTGCGGCTGATTCTGCTGGAGCAGGAGCCCCGCATCCGGGACGTGGAGGTCCGGTGCGACCAGCTGGACCAGCAGGACGGCTCTGTGGTCATCCGGGTGAGCTATACGGTGCGCAGCACCAATAACCGGTACAACCACGTCTATCCCTTCTATGTGACGGAGGGTTCGGAAGGGGGCGGCGCAGAGTGAAACAGCCAGTATTGGACCCCAGGGACCGAAAGGCGATTATGGCCCAGGTGGCCGCCCACGCCCGCTCCTACACCCCGGAGTGGCGGTATGAGGGGGCGGAGGACGACCCCGGCTCCGCCCTGGCGGAGCTGTTTGGGGACCTCTTCTATCAGACGGTGGACCGGATGAACTCGGTGCCCGGGAAGCTGCACACCGAGTTTCTCAACCTCACCGGCTTTCAGATGCCAGACCCGGTGCCCGCCGCCGGCCTGCTCCAGTTCACCGCCCACGACACGGTGGAGGAACCGGTGCCCGTCCCGGAGGGGACCCAGGTGTTCACCCCCGATGAGGAGGGGGAGAACGTGGTCTATGAGACGGTGCGGAGCATCCAGTCCACCCCGGCCCGGCTCACCGGCCTCTTCTATGTGGACGCCCGGGCGGAGGTGATCCAGCGGCTGGACCTGGACCGGCCACAGCCCTTCTTCACCCCCGTCCAGGGGGAGAACCTCCAGCGCCACCGGTTTACCGTCAGCCAGAGCGACGTGCTCTCCCTGTCCGGTCCCTTCCAGGTGGAGGCGGAGCTGCGCCTGGAGGGGGGGCTGCCGGGGGCGGAGACCGCCCAGCGGCTCTCCGACCCGGCGCTGGCCCGCTGGACCTTCCATTCCGGCGGCGCCGAGGTCCCCTTCTCCCGGGTGCGGGCGGAGGGGGACGCCGTGGTGCTGGAGTATGACGGCACGGAGGCCCTGGAGGCCGACGGGGAGGGCAATTTCTCCCTCTCCTGCTGGGGACAGCTGGGGGCGGGCGCCCTGGTGCTGGACGGCGTGGGGCTGCGCAGCCGGCCCGCCGGGCGGGTGGCGGTGGATTCCGCCGCCAACGGGGACATTCCCCTGGATCTGGAGGCCGGGGGCTACTGCTTCGGGCGGCGGCCCGCCGCCTACGGCCTGTGCTACTTCCGCTCCGACCAGGTGTTCCGGAAGCGGGGGAGCCGGGTGAACCTGCACCTGGATATCGCCCCCGTGGTCACCGACCTGACGGAGGAGGGACCGCGGTACCAGTTCAATCAGTACATCATCGACAAGCGGGACGCGGTGGCCATCGTCCCCGACGACGTATATGTGGACCAGGTGGCCTGGGAGTATTTCAACGGCCTGGGCTGGCGGCCCCTCACTGTGTCCGGAAGCCGGAACCCCTTCTCCTGCAAGAATGAGGGGGAGCTGGAGGTGGTGTTCGACGTGCCCGGGGACCTGTCGCCCGCGGAGGTCAACGCCCAGATGGGCTATTACATCCGGGCCAGAGTGGTCCATGTGGCCAATGAGTTCTCCATGACGCCCCGGTGGGTGGTCCCCCTCCTGAAGGGGGCGGAGTGCAGCTGGAGCTACCGGGATTATGTTCCGGCGGACCGGTATGTCTCAGAGAACAACGGGGACACGGCGGTGCTGGAGGAGGCCGCCCAGGTGGAACGGCTGGCCTTCCCGGCCCTGGTGGGGCTGGAGGAGCACCCCAGAGCCATGTATTTCTGCTTTGACCGCTCCCCCCACGCCATGCCCCTGTCCATCCTTTTTGACGTGGCCGGCCGGGTGAGGCTGGAGGACAAGGTCCGCTTTGAGGCCTGGACCGGGCAGCGGTTTGAGCCGGTGCGCACGGTGGACCTCACCCGGAACCTGCTCCAGGCGGGGACCATGCTGCTCTACCTGTCCCGTCCCCTGCCGGAGCGCACCCTGTTCGGGGTGCGGGGACACTGGCTGCGGCTGTCCCGCAGCTCCTACCTGGACAACCGGTGGGGCTGGCCCTGGGTCAACGGGGTCCGGCTGAACATTGTGGAGGCGGTCCAGCGGGAGCGGACCGAGGACGAGCGGTTTTCCACCGGGGCCTATGAGGCCAACAAGGAGCTCACCCTGCTGAACCATCCGGCCCTGTCGGTGGAGGTGTGGGTGGACGAGGTGGACGGCCTGGCGGTGGCCGACGCGGAGCGGCTGGCCCGGGAGCTGCCCGGCCGGGTCCGGCTGGAGCGGGAGGACCGGGTGCTCACCCACTGCTGGGTGCGGTGGGAGCGGAAGGCCGACCTGTCCCTGGCCGGCGGGGGCGAGCGGTGCTACCAGCTGGACCCCTACGCCGGGACCGTCACCTTTGGGGACGGCGTCCACGGCCGGGTCCCCCCTCCGGGGGAGGAGAATATCCGGGTGTCCTACTGCTTCGGCGGGGGAGAGTGGGGCAACCGCCCCGCGGGGGCGGTGTCCGAGCTGATCGGGGCCCTGCCCCGGATCAGTCAGGTGGAGAACCTGACCCCCATGAGCGGCGGCACCGGCCGTTTCTCCCCGGAGAAGGTGGACGCAGTGGGCAGCAGGCATCTGCGCCACCGGAACCGGGCGGCGGGAGCCCGGGATTTTGAGGAGATCGTGGCCCAGGACTTTCCCCAGGCCCGGCATGTGAAGTGCTTCCCCGGGCGGGACGCCGCCGGGGCCTACGCCCCCGGCCACGTGAGCGTGGTGGTGGAGGGCTGTGATCTGGACAGCACCCGGGTTACCGACGACCTGTGCCGGCGGATCTACCGGGCCCTGTCCCAACAGTGCGACTGCGTGCTGGTGGAGGAGGAGCGGCTCCATGTGGTGGGGTCCACGGTGATCACGGTGAACAGCACGGTCACCGTGGAGATGGAGGACCCCAACCAGGGGGCGGCCACCCAGCAGGCGGTGGCCCGGCGCCTGGAGGAGCTCATCAACCTGCGCTGGCGGGAACAGGACATCGGCAGCCAGCTGCGCATCGCTCAGGTGTGGCAGACCGTGCGGGACACCCCCAATGTGCGCCTGGTGCGCAGCATCCTGCTGGAGGGCCGGTTTGACCAGGCGGGGGTGCAGCGGGTGGTGGCCCTGGAGGACGACGACGCGTTCCCCTACGCCACGGTGAAAAGCGGACTTCATCTGGTTCAGGTGGAGTAGGAACCATTTTGACACGAGAGAGTAGAAACAGACGGGAAGGGAGGGATGCCCCATGCTGAAGGCGCGGAATCTGGACGACCAGACCTATGAGGAGATCGTACAGGCGGCGGAGGGACGGCTTCCGTGGCTGTGCCCGGTATGGACCGACCACAACGCCCACGACCCGGGCATCACCATCCTGGAGCTGATGGCCTGGTACAAGGAGCTGCAGCAGTACCACATGAACCAGTTCACCGACGAGCTGCGGTGCAAGCTGCTGAAGCTGGCGGGGATCACCCGGCGGCCCGCCGCCCCCGCCCGATGCGCCGTGGAGCTGGGGCCGGAGGCCCCGGAGCGGCTGGAGGGGGAGCGGCTGGAGACCCGGGAGGAGATTCCCTTCGAGCTGGCCGAGGCGGTCCCCGCCCGGCGGCCGGTGCTGGCCCAGATCCGCGTGGTCCAGGGGGACCGGAGCCGGGACGTGGGGGAGCTGCTGGGGGACCGGGCCATCACCTTCCAGCCCTTTGCCCAGGCGGGCGGGGAATGTTCTGCCTTGCATATCGGGCTGTCCCAGCTGGGAGAGGGGGACCTGCGTCTGTGGTTTGAGGTGGTCCCCCCGGAGGGGACGCCCCGCAATCCCTTTTCCGACCCGGAGCAGGCCCCCCGGACCATCCGCTGGACCTGCCTGGGGGCGGAGGGCACCCGCCTGGTGCGGGACGACACCCACGCACTCAGCGTCAGCGGCTATGTGGTGCTGCGGCCGGAGGGGGAGTGGCCCGCCGGAGGGGACGGCCTGCACTGGCTGACCCTCACCCTGGAGGACCCGGGGTGCGAGGAGGAGGTGCGGCTGTCCGGCGTGTCGGCGGGGCGGTACTCCGCCCTCCAGCAGGAGACCTGGGCCAGGTCCCACTTCTTCCAGGCCCCCGCCCAGGAGGACTGGACGGTGCGTCTGGCGGACGCGCTGGCCCGGGACGGAGAGCTGGCGGTCTTTGTGCGCCGGGCGGACGGCTGGGCGCAGACGGACCGCTGGCGGGCGGCGGCGGACCAGGGGGGAAGGCTCCTCCAGGTGGACGCCTCTCAGGCGGCCCAGGACGGGGCGGACAACGTGCTGGCGGTGACCCTGGACCCGATGCACAGCGGGCGGCTCCTGTTTGACGCCAAGGGCCTGCCCGGAGAGACCTTTTTCCTGGATCTGGAGGGGCGGACGGCGCTCACCGAGTCCTTTGCCCTCCTGTGTGAGACCCTGGAGCGGGACGGGCAGGTCCGGCCGGCCCTGTGGCGCTGTGTGGAGGACCTGTACGCCTGCGGCCCCCGGGACCGGGTGTTTACCTATGACCCGGTGCGGGAGACCGTCACCTTTGGAGACGGGGAGCACGGGGCACTTCTGCGCCGGGGAGAGGGGGCGGTGCTGGCGGCCAGCCTGACCCTGTCCTACTGCGAGGGGGGCAATATCCCCGGGGGAGAGAACCTGACCTTTGCCGGAGACGGGCTGACGGTGCGCAACCTGGCCGCCTCCGGCGGCGCGGGGCAGGAGACGGCGGCCCAGGCCCAGGCCAGGCTCCTGCGGGAGCTGAACACCACCCGGAAGTGCGTCTCCGCCGGCGACTATGAGCGGCTGGCCAGGGAGACCCCCGGGCTGCGGGTGGCGGCGGCCAAGGCCCTGCCCGCCTTCGACCCGGAGGAGCCCACCGGGGTGAGCCGTCTGCCCACCGTGACGGTGGTGGCGGTGCCCGCCGGGGCGGGGGAGCGCCCCCTCCCGGACCGCCGGTTTCTGGCGGCGGTGCAGGCCCGGCTGGACCGGCTGCGCCCCATCGGAACCCGGGTGAAGGTGATCCCCCCGGTGTATGTGGAGCTCACCGTCCGGGTCTCCCTGCGGGGGAGCGAGGACGGAGTGGAGCGGACCCTGGAGGAGGCGCTGCGCTCCTTCCTGGAGGGCTGCGGCATCGGCGGCGTCCTCCGGGCGGGGGATATCGCCGCCCTGGTCCAGGCGGCCCCCGGCGTGCTCCAGGTGCGGAGGGTGGACCTGCGCACCACCGCGCCGGGCTGCTATCAGAACGCGGACGGGGACATCCGTCTGCCCCGCCAGGCCATCCCGCGGCTGAGGGAGCTCCAGGTGGAGCGCCTGCCGGTGGAGCGGATCGGCCACTGATTTGAGAAGAAAAGGAGCGTGAGGCGGCGTGGAGCCCATGCAGGCACAAATGGTATTCTGCTGTGCGGAGCAGTGGATGGGGGGGCGGTTTTACCAGGTGGAACCCTGGGGAGACGGCCTGCGCCTGGACAGCGGCCGCTCCGCCACCGGGGTCTACTGCATGGCGGCGGTGGACAGCGGGGAGAACGGCTTCCGGTGGGGCCGGGTGGCGGTGGAGGCGGACCTGCCTCCGGACACCGCCCTGCGCCTGTACGCCTACGCCTCGGACACCCGGCAGTGGGGGGAGTGGGCCGACCTGGACCGGGGGATTCAGAGCCTGGAGGGTGACCCCATGCCCGCGCTGGGGGAGATCTTCGGCCCGCCCGTCGCCGAGAGCGGGGACGGCCTGATCGGACGGTCGGGCCGGTACCTGTGGCTCATGCTGGAGCTCACCGCCGCCGGGGCGGGGTCTCCGGTGGTCCACGCCCTGCGGCTCTGGATGGGAGGGGACCACATGGTGGACTATCTCCCCGCCATCTACCAGGAGGAGGACTTCACCCGCCGCTTCCTGTCCATCTTTGACAGCGTGTTCACCGACATGGACCGGGCCATTGACCGCCTGCCCGGGCAGCTGGACTATGAGCACGCGGGCGGGGAGCTGCTGCGCTATCTGGCCCAGTGGGTCTGCGTGGAGGGGGGAGACAGGGACGAGCTGGTGCGGGAGCGCATCCGCACCGCCCTGTCCGACTATGAGGATCTGTACACGGTGGAGGGGGTGCGGCGCAGCGTGCGCCGGCTCACCGGCCGGGAGCCCATCCTCATCGAGCACTTTCAGGTGTCCCCCAACCGCCCCGACTGCAAGGACCCGGAGCTCTACCGCCGCCTGTACGGGGACGACCCCTACCGCTTCTTTGTGCTGCTGCCGGAGGACGCCTTCTCCAGCCAGCGGGAGCGGCGGCAGTTCCAGCGGGATATGGAGGAGGTCATCCCCGCCGGGATGACCATGCAGATGATCCAGCTCAAGCCCTGCGTCCAGCTGGACTGGCACACCTATCTGGGGATCAACTCCCAGGTGGGGGGCTATGTGCCGGCGGCCATCGACGAGCAGGTGACCATTCATTACGATACCACGATCGGAGGAGTCGACCATGAATCACGCTAATTTCTTCCCCTTTGAGCGCAACCGGTATTTTTACGGCAAGCTGCTGACCGTCCGGGACTTTGAGGTGGAACAGCGCTACCACTGCTCCAAGCGGGCTCTGCTCAACCGGCTGCTCCACGGCTCCGGCGTGGTGTGCGGCCTGGGGGTGACGGCCAGCGACGAGTCCACCCTGATGATTGAGAGCGGCATGGCTCTGGACTATCAGGGGCGGGAGATTGTGCTGCCCGAGACCCTGTTCCGCAAGCTCCAGATGCTGGAGGGCCAGGAGACCCTGGCGGGCAAGAAGGACGCCTACCTGTGCCTGAGCTACGCCCAGGAGGATGTGGAGCCGGTGAACGCCACCGGGGCCGAGGTGGGGTCCCAGCGCCAGTTTGACCTGACCCGGGAGGGCTGCCGCCTGTTCCTCACCACCGAGCCCCCCGCCTACCAGGAGCTGCTGGAGGCCGCGGGCGAGGAGAACGTGTCCGTCCTCTACCAGAGCGACGATCTGATCCTGGTGCTGTCCGTCCCCTCTGGCCTGTACGCCGGGGAGGAGTTCCAGGTGCGGGTGCTGGTGGTGAAAAACGAGAAGACCCCGCCGGTACAGTTCTCCCTGGAGGGGGAGAACACCTTCGTGGAGAGCGACAACGGCCGGGTGCGCCTGGCCTACCGGGAGAGCCGGGAGGAGAAGCGGTGCGTGTACACCGTGGACTTCCCCCTCCGGGCCCGGGCCCTCAGTGATGTGGACGGCCAGCTGTTCCCCTCCGGCTGTGAGCTCAATGTGGAGCTGGGCAGTCACCGCTATAAGAACTACCTGACGGTGGAGGCCGCCGTCCACCTGTGCCGGGACCAGGAGGAGAGCCGCCTGCGCCGCCGCCGGATGGACGACCTGTCCCGCCACCTGCGGGGCCGGGATCTGCCCCTGTATCTGGCCAAGCTGGAGCTCATCCACTCGGCCGGCGGAGTATTTGTGGGGGCGGTGACCAACCTGCCCTTCCAGCAGACCGCCTCGGGAGAGGGGGAGCACAAGTCGGGGAAAAACGGGGACCTGACGGTGACCACCTCGGTGCGCAGCCTGGAGTACTGGCAGAAACCCGACGTGAAGGCGGTGTATCAGCCCTCCACCGGCGGGCTCCACCTGGACTTCGGCATCCCCTCGCCGGAGCAGTACGACTACGCCGTGGCCCACGGCACCGTGGACCTGACCATGCCCGGGGGCATCCGGGTGAACAGCCGGGTGTTCTCCAAGGAGATCGCCCACGGCCTGGGGGCCGGGGCGGTGGACGTGCGCCTGAGCGTGGAGTTTGAGGCCGGCGAGGAGGGGGAGACCGCCCTGCTGTGCGGCAACAGCGAGGTGTTCAAGTCCAAGAGCGTGGATATGACGCCCCCCTGGGTGGAGGCGGCGGCGGTGGTGTACCCGGAGCGGGGCACCATGCGCATCGGTTTGTGGCTCCACGACACGGTGAAGGGCAATCTGGTGCGGGTCCACTACTTCGCCCAGAAGCCGGAGCGGGACACCAGCCGGATTTTGGCCCAGCGGAAGATCAGCCTGACCATCACGCCGGAGTTCTCCCGGCTGAGCTGCCGGGGCAAGCTGCAGTTCCAGGCGGACGTGGTGGGCTCAGAGGACAAGAGCGTCACCTGGAGCGTGAAGGAGGAGAACGGCGGGGCCATCGACCGCAACGGCCTCTATCAGGCCCCCGAGCTGCCTGGCACCTATGAGATCACCGCGGCGGCGGGTGCGGACGAGACGGTGACCGCCAGCGCCTTTGTGATTGTGGAGTGACGGAAGATCCCCCGAAGAAAGCCGGGCGGGACCGGCGGAGAGGAGAGACCCCATGGATACAATGTTGGTGCGGGAGCGGTATAAGGTGGTCCAGGTGCTGGACGTCCGGGAGAACTACGCCTTCGTGGAGGCGGTGGATATTCTGGACCGGGAGAAGAACTCCTGCCTGCTGAACATTTACGAGGGTCCCCTGCTGCGCGCCTATCTGCCCTGCTTCGACCGGCTGGACGCCTGCCCGGACTTTCAGGGGGTGTTTTTGGAAGGGGAGAGCCTGGCGGCGGTGTTCCGCTACCGGGCCGGCCCCTCCATCGACCAGGTGTTTTACCGGGGGGACCGGCACCCCTGGAGGGAGCGGCTGGCGTACACCCAGGAGCTGCTCCATCAGGTGCTGAACATGGCGGACCTGCCCGCCCAGGTGAGCTGCGCCGCCCTGCTTTCGGAGAATGTGCTGGTGGACGAGAGAAACCGTGAGATCCACCTGCGGTTCCAGGTGGCGCCCATGGAGGAGATGAACGGGCGGGAGCTGGTCTATCTGGCCTGCGACCAGCTCCGGAAGATCCTGCTGCCCCGCTTCTCCACCCCCCGGGAGCAGCTGGAGTTTCTGGATCTGCTGGAGGAAGGGGGCTGCACCACGGCGGTACAGCTCTACTCCCTGTGGCGGGGGCGGCAGCCGGCGATCCGGGAGGCCTATGAGAAGCTGGAAAAGCGCAATTTCTTCCGCCGCTGGTGCGCCCTGCTCTGGGGGCATTTCCGGCACTGGGCCGCCCGGCGGAAGCGGAGGTGAGGAAGGTGGACAGACTGAAGAAAATAGGAATTTTTGTGGCGCTTCTGGCCGTTTTGGGCGGAGGCGCGGTTCTGCTGTTCTGGGACCTGGGAGCGGAGTGCCGTTCCATCCTCACGTCCGGGGCGGGAGAGGGCAATTACCTCCTGACCGCCTCCGATGCGGAGGGGGGCGTCTATGCCCTGGGACGCACGGAGAAGGGCTATGAGCTGGTCATCGGCGATTTGTCCGGCCGGCGGACCCAGCGCTGGACGCTGGAGGACGGGACGGTCCCCCGGGACAGCACCCCGGCCGTCCTCTACCCGGCGTCGGGGGGAGCGGTCTACCTGGGGCTCTACAACACGGAGAGCGGCACCAGGCTCCAGCTCTACCGCCTGACCAATCAAGGCCGGGAGGCGGAGCTCCTCCTGGACGAGGCATGCCCGGGGGAGAACCTCCAGGAGCAGATGGCGGGCACCCGCCTGTCCGACTTCTCTGAGGTGGACAATGTGGTGACCTTTGCTCTGATCCAGGGGGATACGGCCCAATTCTACCAGCGCACCGGCTCGGGCAGCGGCCTGGAGGCGCGCCAGGAGACTGTGCAGTCCGGCCTGCGGGCCGCCCTGGCCCTGTCCGACGGAACCCTGGCCCTGGCCACAGAGGACAGCCTTGTCCGAACGGACGGAAAGACTGTGTCCCTGGATCAGGGAGAGTCGGTCCTGAGCCTGACCCAGGCGGGCACCGGCGTGTACTACGTGGACGGAAACAACTTACAGGTGTACTTTGCGGATTTTGCCGACTGGCAGCCCTATGCCATTCTGGACCTGGAGAAGGAGGCCTATGACCTGGACGCCTGTACCGACCTGTGGGTGACCCGGGACGGGGACGTCCTGCTGCTGATGGAGGGGGAGCGCCTGCTGCTGGACCGGGGGAGCTCGGTGTCCGATCTCACCGGGATGCTCTACCGCTCGCCGGTCCAGTGCGGCCTGATTCTGGCGGGACTGGCCCTGGGGGTGCTGGTGCTGACCACCCTGCTGTGGTTCGTGCTGTGGGAGCAGCGGCGGCTCCGGCTGCCCATGCTGGTGCGCTGGGGACTTCTGACGGCGGCGGTGGCCGCGCTGGGCACCGGGATTCTGGTGCGGGGGACGGTGTATCCCCTGAGCCGGGAGACCGCCGCGCGGGAGGCGTACAGCCTTCTGGGCAGCGCCGCGGCCCAGACTCTCCAGAGCCTGGAGCTGACGGACAGCGCCCTGCCCCAGCGGCTGGGGAACAGCCTGGCCCAGGCGGGAGGCGGCCTCTACCAGGACTCCGCCGTGGCCGTCTATCAGCGGGACGGGGAAAATATCTGGACTCTGCTCCAGAGCAACACCGGTCTGCCGGAGGGAGTCCGGGCGGAGACGAGCCCCAGCTTTGACCGCCTCCAGGCGGAGAGCGCTTCCGACGGCGCCTTCCAATTCTGGACCGAGACCCGGGGGGGCGAGCCCCACTATCTGCTCTACCAGAGCCAGGGGGACCTTCTGCTGGCGGTGGATGTGGCCGGAGGCGGCCTCAGTGCGGCCGGAGAGGAGAACTGCCGGTGGATGGTCCAAGGGCTGTCCGCTCTGGCGGCGCTGCTCACCGCCCTGACCCTGGCCATCCTGTGCTGGATCTCTCTGGGCCTGCGCCGGGCCCTGAACGGGATGGAGCGGCTGGCGGCGGGGGAGCGGAAGGTCCATGTGGAGCTGGGCGGCGGCGACGAGCTGACCAGCCTGGCCGAGGACGTGAACGCCCTGTCCGATGCCCTCCAGGACGTGGACCGGCAGCAGAGCGAGCTGGCCCAGTCCTACCGCCGGTTCGTACCCGAGCGGGTGCTCTCCCTGCTGGGCAAGACCAGCATTCTGGAGGTGGACAAACAGACCTTTGTCTCCCGCCATCTGGCGGCCATGATGCTCTGGTTCCGCTTCCCGGATCAGGTCTATGAGAAGAGCGGGCGGGAGCTGTTCGACAACATCAACGAAATTCTGGAGCGCACCGCCTCCATCGTCACCCAGAAGGGGGGCGCGGTGTTCAACTTCGCCTACAACGGCTATGACGCCGTCTTTGAGGGGGGGAGCGCCGCGGCGGTGAGCACCGCTGTGGCCGTCCAGCAGGAGATCCTGGATCTGAACCGGGAGCGGGAGGCCGCCGGCCGCCCCCCTGTGGTGGTCCATATCGCCCTGGATGAGGGCAACGTGATGCTGGGCGTGGTGGGAGATGAGAACCAGATCGAGCCCACCTCCATCTCCTCCAGCTTCTCGGTGGTCAAGCACCTGATCGAGCTGTGCGGACGGCTGGGGGCCAATATCCTGTGCACTGAGGCGGTGATCAACGGGGCCAAGGGCTACGGCAGCCGCTACATGGGCAAGTGCATGGAGGGCGGTCAGGCCATCCGCACCTATGAGATCTTCGAGGGGGACCCCTACGACATCCGCAAGGTGAAGGAGACCACCGGGGACGCCTTCTCCCAGGGGGTGTACGCCCTGTACGGGCGGGACTTCTCCAGGGCCAAGGGGATCTTCCTGCGTCTGGTCCATCACAACACCGGGGACGGCGGGGCGCGGTATTACCTGTACCTGGCCGACCAGCTGGAAAAGCGGCCGGAGGAGGCTATCAGTCTGGACGCCGGAGCGGACCGGGAATAGCGCGGGAATCTGGTTTCCCTGTGCGCCCCATGGTCCGAGACGAAAGGAGGCCGTACCATGACACAGTTTGACATCATAAGGCAGCAGGCCGAGTCGGCCGCCCGCAACGCGGCGGCCGGAGCGGTGGGCCGCCTGCGCCGGGACACCAGCCTGGTGAATCAGGCCTCCCAGCTCACCGGCCGGGCCATCCGGAAGGGGGAGGCCGCCTGGAAAAAGCGGGGCGCCGCCGGACGGCGCCGGAGCGCCTGCGGCCCCACGGTGGAGGAGGCGGCCCGCCCCACCCGGCCCGGCCGGGACGGCTATGTGCGCCGCTCCCCGGTGCAGCCGGTCCATCAGGCGGCGGACTACCGCTTCAGACAGGCGCTTCGGGCGGTCCAGGTGATCGCGCTGATCGCGGTGGTGTGCGTGGGGCTGAGCCTGCTCAGCCAGCTGGGCGTGTTCGGGCGCTAGACCTTGCTTTGAACATTGGAAATGTGCCAGGTTTTCATGCGAGGCATAGGCCCGGAAGATGATACATAGGGGGATTTCCGTTGTTTAGCTTTCTGTTGCGACAAATCACCGGATCGTTTGGGATCTTTTTCCGCACCATCCGGGCCTTTTTCACCCGGCAGGTGACCCGGATAGGGGCCTATGGGCGCCGGATCACCAACGTCTCCCGGTATGCCACCAAGGTGGCCTCCACTTCTTTCCAGGGGGCGGCCACGGCGGTGAAGAAGCCCACCAAGCGGGAGGACTACATCGAGACTCAGCGTCTGTTTGTGTCCAAGTCTTTTCTGATCCTGCTGGCGGTGGGGCTGGTGGTGGCCGCCCTGCTGATCTACTTTGTGGTGTGGCCCTTCCTCCTCAGCCATTTCTTTACCGCCCACTTCCGGCAGGAGGACGGGGATCTGGACAGCTGGTCGGGCCGGGTGGTGGTCTACTACGACGAGGCCAAGGAGAACCCCATGTACAGCGGGACCCTGGAGGACGGCCTGCTCCAGGGCCAGGGCCGGGAGTATGACGAGGACGGCCTGCTCATCTACGAGGGCAATTTTGTGGACGGGGTGCGCAGCGGCACCGGCGCCTGCTATGAGGGCGGCGTGCTGGTCTATGAGGGGGAGTTTGCCAACGGCCTGTACGAGGGCATGGGGAGCTTGTATGAGGACGGCGCCCTGGCCTACCGGGGGAACTTTGCGGCCGGCCTCCAGGAGGGGGACGGCACCGCCTACTACCCCAGCGGCGAGCGGGCCTACACCGGTTCCTTTGCCCAGGGCCTCTACGAGGGGGAGGGCACCGCGTACCGGGAGAACGGGGATGTGCTCTACCGGGGCTCCTTCGCCCAGGGCCTCTACGACGGCAGCGGCACCCTCTACCTGGAGGACGGCGATCAGATCCGGGGCGAATTTGCCGCCGGACAGCCGGACGGCTCCATCCAGTGGTACCAGGACGGCAAGCTGTGGTACGAGGGCGGCCTGACCGAGCTGGCCGTGGACGGCTACGGCACCCTCTACGCCGAGAGCGGAAAGGTGATCTACGCCGGCGAGTTCAGCCGGGGCACTCTGGACGGGGCGTGGCTGCTGGGCCTCACCGCCGGGGAGCTGCGGGAGGCCTTTGGGGAGGCCGAGCTCACCGAGACCGACCGGGGGGACAGCTTCCTGATCGTCAACCAGGAGCTGGGCCTCACCGCCCTGTGCAGCTATCAGCAGGGGGAGAGCGAGTCCCAGGTGTACCGCCTCTGGCTCGCCCCGGAGGAGGACTCCCCCCACCGGGAGCTGATCCCCTGGGAAAGCCTGAGCGAGGCCGACCTGTGGGCGGCCCAGGACCAGGAGGAGACCCCCCAGGTGACCCGGGCCCAGGGGGCGGCCTACCAGGCGGACGGCACGGTGGGGGGCGACTGGTTCCAGAGCCAGTACCGCTATGAGGACTGCGCCATGGTGCTGCTCAGCCAGGAGGAGGACGGCGCGCCCGAGGAGATCAGCTGGAGCCGGGACATGACCCTGCCCGACGGAACCGTGGTGGACGAGTCGGTGTCCCAGGCCCAGGAGCGGCTGGACTCCCTGCTGGCCGCCCTGGAGGCGGCGGGGAGCGGCTCCTCCGGCGGAAGCGGCAGCTCCGCCGCCTCCGGACTGGGGGACGTGGAGCGGCTGGTGGGGCTGATGCTCACCGCGGACGACGGTCAGGAGCTGGTGGACGCGCTGACCGACTACTACATGTACCGGGAGATGACCGCCGCCCTGGAGGGCAGCCAGCCCATGCTGGAGCAGAACCTGGCCTCCGCCCAGACCCAGCTGCAGCGGGGGACGGGCACCCAGGAGGCGGTGGACAGCGCCCAGGCCCAGCTGGACGAGCTGGACCGGCAGCTGGCCCAGTACCAGACCGGCCAGGAGCAGGCGCGGCTGACCATCCAGGAGCTGTGCAAGCTGGACCCGGAGGACTATGACCTGCAGAAGGTGCTGATCACCTTTGACCCGGTGGAGCTGGACGCCTCCGCCCTGGTGACGGCGGCGGTGGAGTACGCCCAGGCAGTGGCCGCCGGGCAGTATGAGGTGGATACCGCCGCCCTGGAGCGGCAGGTCAAGTCGGCGGTGCTGGATCTGAGCATGGCCTATGAGTCCATCCGGTCCGCCCGGGAGAGCGTGACCCAGGCCGCCTCCGAAGTGGAGACCCAGACCCAGGCCTACGCCACCGGCTCCGGCACCAAGGAGGCGCTGTACAGCGCCCAGTGCGCCCAGAACGAGGCGGCCGCCGGTCTGTGTCAGGCCATCGGGACCTTTACCAAGCAGGCCAACCAGCTCAACACCCTGTCGGGGGGCTGGATCGCGGAGACCTATGACTGGATGCCGGACACCTTCGGGACGCTGTTCCAGAGCGAGATCCTCCGGGGACAGGAGGCCGCCCAGGCGGCCCAGGAGGAGCGGGAGCAGCAGGAGCAGGAGGCCGCCCAGGCCATCCAGGAGGAGCAGGCCCAGCAGGAGGAGCAACAGCAGCAGGAGGAACAGACCGCCCAGACGGAGCCGGCGGCCTGAGAGATAACAGCATGATTTCGGAAAGGAGTGGGGTGCTATGGCGGACTATACCGCGCTGGTGGAGGCGGGCAGCTCCCTGGTGGAGCTGCTGCGGGACAATCTGACGCCGGAGCCCATCAGCAACCGGGAGCTCATTGCCCTGTGTTCTCCCCATGAGAGCGAGAATAACCAGCTGACCCTCTACCTCTACCAGGTGGAGGAGGACACCCAGGGGGTGCAGAGCGGCTACTACCAGGTGGGACAGAACACCGAGCGGCTGCGGCCCACCCGGTACAACCTGCGCTTTCTGGTGACGGCCCACTCCAAGGCCCCGGTGCAGCTGCGGGAGGCCGACCAGTACCGTATGGTGGGGGCCGCCCTCCAGGTGCTCAAGGACCACCCGGTGATCGACGCCCAGTATCTGAGCGGCTCCCTGGCGGAGCAGAACGCCACGATCCGGGTGGTGCTGGAGAAAACGCCCCAGGACCAGCTGCTGAAGATCTGGAACAACACCTCCACCGCCTATAAGCTGTCCTTTGTGGTGCTGCTCACCGGGGTGGAGATCGACTCCCGTCGGGAGCGCCGGTTCAGCCGGGTCACCGACGTCACCATTTCCACAGGGCACAAGGCCCGGGAGGAGAAAGCATGATCCGAATTCACGTCAGCGCCGTGTGCCGGGTACGGGACGGGTTTACCGGAAAAATTCTGGAGGGTTCCCGCCTGCAGTGCGATCTGGACGGGGCCCGGTGCCGCCCCACGGCCAAGCCGGGGGGGTATCTGGTGCTCACCGACCTGCCCGCCGGGCCCCACCGCCTGTCCCTGCGCTGCCCCGGCTATCAGGAGGAGTGGGTGGAGTTTTCCGCCGGAAGGGACACCCAGGAGCTGGATGTGACCATGAAGCCGGGAAGGGGCTATCCCCTCCAGCGGGACATGATCCGGCTGACCCTGACGGTGACGGAGGGGGGCGCGCCCGCCGCCGGGCGGATTCTGTGGCTGGCCGCCCCCGGGCAGACCGAACTGAAGATCGCCCAGACCAAGGCGGAGGCGGGGAGCGCCAGCCTGCGCCTGTTTGCCAAGGGGGCGGCGGCCCCCGCCGTCCCGGGGACCTACCTGATTGCCGACGGCAAAAACAGCGAGATCGTACTGCTGCGGGCCCTGGAGGAGGAGATGGGGGAGCTTCTCGCCCCCCTGGCCCGCCCCCACAGCCGCAGCCGGTCCCTTCTCCCCGCCCAGCGGTACCACACCGACGGGGATGGGGTGCTCACCGCCGCCTTCCGGGAGCCCTGCGCCGTGGAGGTGTGCGGCCCGGAGGGGGAGCTTCTGGCCGGCCTGGAGCTGACCCAGGGGGAGAACCATCACACCATCCAGCTTTGAGAGGAGCGTACCATGGCAAATCCAGTTGTCCAAACGGCGACATGCACCTGCAGCTTCGGGGCGGCCCCCGCCGTCCTGACGGTGACCAGCCAGCAGACGGTGTCCATCTGCAAGATGCCGGCGGCCACCATCCAGGATGGGGCGGCCCTCAGCAACGTGCCCACCTTCGGCATGTGCTCCAACCCGGCCAACCCCACCGTGGCGTCGGCCACCGCGGCGGCCATGGGGGTGCTCACCCCCATGCCCTGCGTCCCCGCCACGGTGGCCTGGGCCCCGGGCTGTCCCACGGTGACGGTGTGCAAGCGGCCGCTGCTGAACAGCACCAGCAAGCTGACCTGTTCCTACGGGGGCGTGATCCAGGTGACCGTGACCCCGGCCATGACGGTGAAGGTGCCGTAAGAGCGGACCGGCGGCAGAGAGGAGGGCTTGGCCATGGAGGAGTACGACCTGCGGGACGTTTCCTATGAAAAACTGAATCGGGGCTATGAGAACCAGTGGGAGCTGATGGACGACCTGTTCGCCTGGCTGGACCTGCGCATCTACTTCTTCTACGAGCACCACCAGTGGCTGGGCCCCAAGAACGACATGCGGAACATGATGGGACTGGTGGTCAGCCGGGAGGAGTTTGAGCACAACCTGGTGAAGGCGGCCCAGCTGGGACTGGCCGCCCAGCTGGACGGGGGGGAGGCGGCCCAGCTGGAGTCCTCCCAGGTGACCATCCGGGCCCGGCTGGAGCGGACGAGGGCGGAATTCCCTCTGCTGCGCATGTTCCGGGAGCTGGGGCTGGAGGAGTTTGAAGAGGGCTGTCTGGTGCTCGCCTACGCCGCCGCCCTGGATCAGAAGTATGAGAAGCTGCTGGCCTACCTTCAGGACGACATCACCCAGAAGGTCCCCACCACCGCCCTGGCGGTCCAGCTGTTCCTCCCCCTGGAGCGGACCATGGAGGAGTACCTGTCCCGCTTTGCCCGCCGGGACAAGTTTACCAGCCTCTTTGACCGGGAGCGCCTGGCGGCCGGGCAGCTGGTGCTGCGCCCCTCGGTGCTGGAGTTTCTCAGCACCGGGACGGTGGCCCCCATGCCCGGACTGCGGATCTTTGACGGGGCGGGGGAGGCCCCCTCCGGCCCCCTGGTGATCGGCCAGGAGGCGGCCCGCCGCCTGGATCTGCTGTTCCGGGAGCCGGGGGAGCGGGTCATCTGCCTCACAGGGGGGCCGGGCACGGGCAAGCGCTTTCAGGTGGAGCACCTGATGGCGCGGGAAAAACAGCGCTGCGTGTTTGTCTCCCTGGACGGGGAGCGGCCGGAGGAGCTGGCCCAGGAGGGGGTGCTGGTGGCCCGGCTGACGGGGGCCTGCCTGTGCGTGTCCCACATGGAGCGGACGGACGCCGAGGGGAAGCTGCTCCCGGCGGAGGAGAAGCTGCTCCAGGGAATCCTGGACCAGGAGCCCGCCCATGAGAAGCTGTTTCTCCTGTCCCAGCTGCCCATCCGGGCCCGCCTGAGCCGCCTGACGGTGGAGCTGGAGGTGCCCGACCCCACGGAGGAGGAGCGCATCGCCCTGTTTCAGGCTTTCCTGGGGGAGGCGGAGCTGGGAGACGGCCTGACCGTGGAGGAGCTGGCCGCCAAATTCCGGTTCTCCCCCCGGCAGATTGAGCTGGCCTGCCGGCAGGCGGCGGGCCTGACCAAACTCAGGGGGGAGGGGGCCATCTCCAGCCGGGAGATGCACCAGTGCTGCTACCGGCAGGTGGTCCACAAGCTGGGGGATCTGGCCAGCCGGGTGCGCCCCGCCTTCCGCTGGGACGACGTGGTGATGCCGGAGGACCAGAAAAAGCTCCTCCAGCACGCCTGCGGACACATCAAATTTCAGCACCAGGTCTACTACGGCTGGGGGTTCGACCGGAAGATCGCCTACGGGCGCGGGCTGTCCATCCTGTTCGCCGGGGCCCCGGGCACCGGAAAGACCATGTGCGCCCAGGTGATCGCCAATGAGCTGAACATGGAGATGTATAAAATCAACATCTCCCAGATTGTCAGCAAGTACATCGGGGAGACGGAGAAAAACCTCCAGGCGGTGTTTACCGAGGCCAAGCGGTCCAACTGCGTCCTCTTCTTCGACGAGTGCGACGCCCTTTTCGGCAAGCGCAGCGAGGTGAAGGACGCCCACGACCGAAACGCCAACGTGGAGGTGGCCTACCTCCTCCAGCAGATCGAGGAGTACGACGGGGTGTGCATCCTGGCCACCAACCTGATCGGCAACATCGACGAGGCCTTCATGCGGCGCATCACCTATGTGGTCCGCTTCCCCTTCCCGGACGCGGCCATGCGGGAGGAGATCTACCGCCGCACCATCCCCCAGCAGGCCCCCCTGTCCGACGACATCGACTGGGCCTTCCTGGCGGAGAAGTTCGAGCTGTCCGGCGGACACATCAAGAATATCGTCCTCTCCGCCGCCTTTCTGGCGGCCCTGGAGGGGCAGAGCATCGGAATGTCCCACCTGCTGCGCGCCGCGGTGGGAGAGATGAAGAAAAATGAGATCGTAGTGGTCCGGGAGGAGCTGCGGGAGTACGCGGACCTGCTGGACAGCTGAACCGGCCCCGGCCTGACGGGGCCTGCAGGAAGGGAAACGAGGTGGACCGCCCTTGAAACGGAATACAAGCTTTACCCTGGGGAAAAAGCTGCTGATGATGGTGCTGCTGGTGAGCCTGATTTTAAGCGCCGCCGCTCTGGCCGCAGGCTACCATGTCTATTTTCGAGACACCAGGGCCCTCTATGGCCAGTTTGGCGAGAGCATCGCCCGGACCTTTGCCAGCCAGCTGGACCCGGAGGAGCTGGAGGGCTATGCCCGGGGCGGATCGGAGGACGAGCGGTATGGGGAGCTCCGGGACGCTCTGGTGGCTGCGGCCAGGGAGGGAGGCGTGGCCCGCCTGGATGTGGTGCGCCCCCAGGAGAACGGAGCGCTGGTTTTGTTCAGCACCGGCGAGGCGGACACGGAGGGGACCGCCTCTCTGGGGGATGTCCGGCCTCTGGAGGGCTCCCTGGCAGGGGCGCTGGACGACATGCGCGCCGGCGGGACCGTGGACCCGGTGACCTGGCAGGACGGGGAGCTGGGCTGGAGGATGATGACGGCCGCCCCGGTGTACCGGACGGACGGCACCGCCTGCGCCTACGTGGTGGCGGAGCTGGACATGGAGCCGGCGGTCCAGGCCCAGCGGGATTTCCTGCTGGGGACCGGTGTACTGCTGGCGGTGCTGGCGGCGGTGCTGATCGCAGCGTACATGCTGGTGATCCGGCGCAGCTTCATTCAGCCCATCCGGCTTCTGACCAAGGCGGCCCAGGACTATGAGGGGGGCGAGGACAAGTCCACCTTTACCAAGGTGAAGATCAAGAGCCACGACGAGCTGCGCACCCTCTCCGACGCCTTCCGGATGATGCTGGTGGAGATCGACCTGAACAACTTTGAGCAGAAGGAACTGGCCGTCCGGGAGCAGAAGCTGGAGATCGAGCTGCAGCTGGCCAACGAGCTCAACAGCTCCATGCTCCCCAAGGAGCTGCCCCGGCGGGAGCAGGGGTATGAGTTTGCCGTCCGGGGTCTGCTGTGCTCCGGCCGGGAGGTGGAGTACGACTTCTACGACTACTTCATGCTGGATCAGGACCGCCTGTGCGTGATCATCGGGGCGGTGCCGGGGGAGGGGATTCCCCAGGCCCTCTACACGGTCATGGCTCAGACGGCCATCAAGAGCCAGCTGCGCTCCGGCCTCCCGCTGGCGGCGGCCATGACGGCGGCCAACAGCCAGCTCCACGAGATGAGCGGCACCTTTGTGCTCCACGCCCTGGTGGGGGTGCTGGACGGCATGACGGGGAAATTTTCCTGTATCAACGCCGGGCAGGAGGTCCCCCTGCTGATGCGGAGCCAGGACCGGTACGAGTGGGTCCAGGCCCCCCCCTACGCTCCGCTGGGACAGAATGAGAATGTGGTCTATCAGGTGCTGGAGCTGGAGCTGCACCAGGGGGACCGGATGTTCTTCCACACCCGGGGCCTGGGAGAGATCCAGGACGAGCAGGGCAGGGCCTTTTCCGAGGAGCAGCTCCGGGCGGCCCTAAACCTCAGCGAGAGCCGGGCCCTGGATCTGGAGCGGCAGCTGGAATTTGTCCGGGACGAGGCGGCAGCCTACTCCAGCCGGGTGCAGGTGGACGGCTATGCCATGCTGACCCTGGAGTACCGCCGGCGGGACCGGGCCATGGCCCACTGCGTGCTCACCGCCGGTCCGGAGGGGGAGCAGAAGCTGCTGGACTTTCTCCGGGGCCAGCTGAAAGCCAACGGCTTTACCGGCCGCCGCCTGGCGGAGGCGGCGGTGCTGGCCGACGAGCTGTTTGTCCTGTGCTGCCAGCAGGCGGAGCCGGACGCCCGCTTTTTGGCCCAGTGCGCCATGCCGGAGGGCGAGAATCTGATGGTGCTCCGGCTGAAGGGTCCCATGGGGGCCAAAGACCCTCTGAAGTCTGCGCAGGGGGATTCTGCGGCCCGGGCGGCGGAGTATGTGGTCCAAAATACCCAGCGGGTGACCTTTGAGAGCCGGGACAGCATGGACGTGATCACCGTGACAAAACAGCTGGAGGCGGAGCCCTCCGGGGGGACAGCCGGAAAACACCAGGCGAGGAGATGAGGTTATGGCGGAACAATACTTTCCGGCGAAGCTGGACCAGCTGGAGCCGGTGCAGAAGTTTGTCCTGGATCAGCTGAGGGGGTTCCCCTACACAGAGCGGACCCGGGCGCAGCTGGACGTGGCGGTGGAGGAGATCTTTGTCAACATCGCTCACTACGCATATCCCCCGGATCAGACGGGGTGGGCCCTGATTCGCTGTCAGGTGGAGCAGGACCCGCTGCGGATTCAGGTTCAGTTTGTGGATGGCGGCGTCCCGTTCAATCCCCTGGCCAAAAAGGATGCGGATATTACCCTGTCCGCGGAGGAGCGGAATATTGGAGGGCTTGGGATTTTGATGGTGAAGCGCTCCATGGACGCGGTGGATTATGTGTACTCAGACGGAAAGAACATTCTGACACTTACAAAGCGCCTTTGAATCCAAAGCGGCGGCCATACCGCTGCATAGCTGCGGCACAGTTGACAAAATATGAAAATTCCGATAAAGTGATATATTGGGAGAATATACACTTGCGGCACTTGCCGCGCAAAATCAGGAAATGAGGTAAAGTACAATGACGATCACAACTACCCGGAACGGCAGCGCTCTGACTCTTCAGCTGGAGGGCCGGCTGGACACGACGACCTCGCCCCAGCTGGAGGCGGAGCTGTCCGCATCTTTGGACGGAGTGAAGCAGCTGACCCTGGACCTGCAGCAGCTGGCCTATCTCTCTTCGGCGGGATTGCGGGTGATCCTGGGCGCCCAGAAGCGGATGAACAAGCAGGGACAAATGGTAGTGCGCCATGTGAACGAGACCATCATGGAAGTCTTTGAAGTGACAGGATTTGTGGATATTTTGACGATTGAGGCATGATCTATGCTGACAGACACAAAAAAAGAGGGGCCGTTCCAAGAGAAGAGGCTGTGCCGAAGCGTTGAATTGTCGGATCAATCCAACATTGAGCGGATCCGGGCGAGGTTTGGACATAATCTCAGTGCGCATGCGTTTCCTTCGCTATATTTGTGGCAGAAGGAAATGGGGCTGTCTTTATACATGGAAGATGATTTTTTTGCTGTAAAAATTGACAGCCGGGGCAGCAATTCATGGTTTTTCCCCTGCGGTGATGAAGAAAAAATAAATCGGTTCATCCGCGGCGGGATGGATACTGCCCATTTTTCCCTGTGTTACCTGCGCCCCGGCGATGTGCAGTGGCTGATCCGTCACTTTCCGGATCGCTGGGAGGTGCGCAGGGAGGAGGAGTCTGACGAGTATATCTGCAGGATTTCCGATTACTTGGCGATGGAGGGGAGTCAGTATTCGGAGGTTCGGAAAAAAATCCGCCATCTGGAGCGGGAATACGGTGTGAAGGTACAACCGATTTCTGACGCAACCATTGACGATGCGCAAAGTGTTCTGCGTCAGTGGCGTGAAGTGGCGCACCATGTCAGTGACGGGAATGTAGAGGACAGAATCGTGAGCGAGACGGCGCTGCAGAAGCGCAATGAATTGAATATTATCGGCAGCATTTTATATCTCGACGAAAAGCCGGTTGCCATGTATGCGGGCTTTCCCATTGATGCTGTAACAATGGATGTGGTGGTGGGAAAGTGTGTGCCGGGCGCACCGAATTACACGGTATATTTTGCCATGCGGGAATTTTTAAGACAGTACCAGGACAGGTTCCTGTACTGTAACTTAGAGGAGGATTTGGGGATTCCGGGGATCCGAATGGTAAAGCGGAAAATGCGCCCAATCGCATTCAATGAAATTTGGGAGGCCGAATTGAAGTGATCAGGAGAGAGAAGGACTACTTCATTTCCCGTATGTTTTGCCGCCTGTTGGTCCCATCGCTGTTTTCGTCTGTGGGATTTGCTCTGGCGGATATGATGGATTCCATCGTATTGGGGCAGAGGATGGGTGAAGTGGGACTGGCCGCAACCAATCTGTGTTTACCGCTGTTTATGCTGATCAACGCGGTCATGGATGGACTGGGAATTGGCGGGTGCGTGCGTTTTTCGCAAAAATTGGGCGATGGACGCGCGGAGGAGGCCGTACAGTGCTTTAACCGGATTGTATCTGCGGCAGTATTCCTTGGAATGGGAATGGGGCTGCTGGCCAATCTTTTCCCGCAATTCATGCTGAAAATTTTGGGAACTGTGCCGAGTGACGGGGCCCTGTACTCGGCCTGCGGTTCTTATGCCCGAGTTCTGATGGCAGGTTCTCCGATTTTGATGCTGAATGTGATCTTATCCAATTTTCTGCGCAATGACAATCGGGAGCGCCTGGCGTCAATCGGCTTCTTTGTGGGAAATATGGTTGATTTCTCGCTGAACATACTCCTGGTTCTGGTGCTGAATTTGGGAACGGTCGGGGCTGCCGCGTCGACGGTGATCGGTTCTGGAGTGGCGATCCTGATTTATTTACCTGGAATTCTTGAAAAAGGGCACATTTTGAAATTGGAGCCGGTAAAAATGGAGTGGGCGGAGGTGCTCTCCTGTTTCCGAACCGGATTTTCCACATCCGTGCAGCACCTGTTCCGCTTGGCCTTTTTCCTTCTGGTCAACCGGCTGCTGATGGGGCAGGGGACAGAAGACGGCGTGGCAATTTTTAGTGTGGTCTACAGCGCATCCTTCCTGATTTTGTACTTATTCAATGGAACGGCGGAGGCGGCTCAGCCTTTGGTCAGTACATTCGCAGGAGAGGGCAGCGAGGAAGATGCCCGCCGGGTTCGCGTGCTGTCTCTGAGGTGGGGATTGCTTGCAGGATGTGCAGCCGCAGTGGTTGTCTTTCTATTTGCAAAAGAAGTGTGCTGGATCTTCGGTATTGCGGAGGAATTGAGACAATCCGGCGCCTGGGCGCTCCGAATCTTTTGCATTGGAGCGGGCTTCACAGGGGCAAACACCATTTTGGAAAGCTATTACCAGGCGAAGGAAGAGGTGGTTTCAGCTTTTTTGATTACTTCTCTGCGCAGCTTTTTCATTTTGATACCGTGTACGCTGCTGCTGTCGCAGCTTGGTATCCGGTGGATTTGGTTTATGTATCCGCTGACGGAGTTGCTCACCCTGCTGGTGTTTGCGGCCTGCCATCGCTTTCTTGCAGATCAGCGGAGCGTTTTGGCCCCGGAACGCCGGCTCTCTCTCACCATTGAAGGAGAGGAACAGATCGGGCAGGTGCTTGAGCAGGTGACCCAGTTTTGTGAGCGGTGGCAGGCGGACCAGCGGCAGGGCCACTTTGTGACCATGGCTGTGGAGGAGATTGCAATGTCCATTTTACAAAAGGCCATGGGCAAAGCGGTTGATGGCCGCATTCACATCACACTGGCGGCCCAGGAGGATGGAGAATTTGTGCTCCATTTTATTGATAATGCGGTGAAATTCGATCCATTTTCCCTGAAAAGCGGGCGAGTAAGCAATTTCTTTGAAGATTTGGATGTGAATGCAGTGGGAATGATGATTGTTCGCAAGAAAGCAAAGGAATTCCTATACCGCCAGAGTCAGGGGTTCAATTCCCTGATGGTCCGAATTGGAAACTAGGAGGGACTGATCTATGAAGCTGTCATTGAAAAGCAAGGTTATCCTGGTTGTGCTGCTTTTTACTGTGATACTGTCTACCTGTACTGTCATGTTAAGCTATCTGACATATATAAATTCCTTCCAGAGCTACTATGAGAGCCTGGCGGGATCCATTGCAAAATCTACGGCATCTGTTGTGGACAAGCGGCAGGTAGAGGCGGTGGCGGATGAAGTATTAAAGACGTATCAGCGAATCTGCGATGAAACCGGCGGCGCGCCTGACCTGAGCGCGTTTTCCCAGGAGGAACTGGAGGCCTATTATGCCGAATTCCATTACATCACCGGGATGCCGGAGTACCAGGAGCTTTTGGAGCTGCTCAACCAGCTTCGTGAAGATAACGGGGTTGTCTCGCTGTATTTGGGATACCATGAACTGAACACCATGAAGGACCTGTATCTTGTGGACGCCAGTGCAGAAGAGAGCTGCATCCCCGGGGATTATGACAATGTAGAGGCGGACCAGGTGGAGCAGCTTCGGGCGGGAAATTTTGACATGCCTGCGTACATTACAAACTATCCCGACTATGGGTGGCTGTGCTCTGCAAGCGCTACGATTGAAAATGCGGACGGCGAGGTGATCGGGGTCGCGCTCGTGGATATTTCCATGAACGAGATCATGGGGGACGCCCAGGAGTTCTTACAGACATTGATTTTGCTGATTGCAGTGGTGGCGCTGATTATGGCCGGGCTGATTTTGCTTCTGGTCAATCGGACGATTGTACTCCCTATCAATCAGATGGCCTGCGCCGCCCTGCAGTATGTGTCCGACCGCCGCACCAGCGAGGGGCGTTCCGCCTCCGCCGGGGGGCGCCGGGCGGCTGCGGGCGAAGAGGAAGAGGAGCGTTCGGCCATTTCCAAGCTGAACATCCGCACCGGCGACGAGATCCAGGCCCTCTCTGAGGCCATCAAAACCATGGAGCTGGAGATCAACGAGTACATCCAGGACCTGACCGCCGTCACGGCGGAGAAGGAGCGCATCGGCGCTGAGCTGAATGTGGCCACCCAGATCCAGGCGGACATGCTGCCCCGGATTTTCCCGGCCTTCCCGGAGCGGGAGGAATTCGACGTGTATGCCACCATGAACCCGGCCAAGGAGGTGGGCGGCGACTTCTACGACTTCTTCCTGGTGGACGACGACCACCTGGCGGTGGTCATCGCCGACGTATCCGGCAAGGGGGTGCCCGCGGCCCTGTTTATGGTGATTGCCAAGACCCTCATCAAGAACCACGCCCAGAATCAGGAAGCGCCGGGCACGGTGTTCACCCAGACCAACGAACAGCTGTGCGAGGGCAACGACGCCGGACTGTTCGTCACCGGATGGATGGGCGTGCTGGAGATCAGCACCGGCAAGTTTGTATATGTAAACGCGGGCCACAACCCGCCCCTGCTGAAGCGGGCCGGAGGAACCTTTGAGTGGCTCAAAAGCCGCCCGGGCTTTGTGCTGGCCGGTATGGAGGGGGTCCGCTACCGGGAGAACACCCTGCAGCTGGAGCCGGGGGACCGGCTCTACCTGTACACCGACGGCGTCACGGAGGCCACCAACAGCCGCGAGGAGCTCTTCGGAGACGAGCGCCTCCAGAATGCGCTGAATGAGTACATGGATCTGCCCGTGGAGCAGTTCCTGCCCAAGATCAAGGAGTGCATCGACGCCTTTGTGGGCGGCGCGGATCAGTTTGACGACATCACGATGCTCGCTCTGGACTATCAGAGCAAAGGGGAGACGGAACATGATTGAACGTATATTTCCCGCCACGGAGGATCAGCTGGAGCCGGTCCAGAGCTTTATTGATGGGGAGCTGGAGCGGTACGACTGTCCGCCCAAGGCTCAGATCCAGCTGGCGGTGGCGGTTGAGGAAATTTTCATCAACATTGTCCGTTATGCCTACCACCCGGAGGTCGGCCTGGCCACCGTCCGATGCAGCGTGGGAGGCGATCCGCTCCAGGTCACCATTCAGTTTCTGGATAACGGGAAGCCCTTCAATCCCCTGGAAAAGGAGGACGCCGACATCACCCTCTCCGCGGAGGAGCGGGACATCGGCGGCCTGGGCATACTGATGGTGAAAAAGAGCATGGACGCGGTGGACTATGAGTATGTGGACGGAAAGAATATCCTGACCATCCGAAAGAATCTGTAAATGCGGTGTGCGGCGGGAAAGCGGAAGGATAAAACGGTCCGTTCCCCGTCCGCCGCCCTGGACAGGGAAGAAAAAGGGGAAACGACAGCAGAAAAAGGGCTGCAGATATGGTATAATCATCGTATAGAATTCTGCCTTGGCGCTGCTGTGCATGGACCCTGACCGGAGAGAAGAAAAACGGCTGGAGCCCGGAGAGGCTGTCCGGCGAAGAGGACAGGAGGAATGGAGATGTCTCAGATCTACACCACACGGCGCAGAGCGGTCCGGGATGACGGAAAAGCGGCCTCCCCGGCGAGAGAGACGCGGCAGGAGACATATTATGGCGGCGGATACAGCGAGACAGACGGGGGGATGGGCTCCCAGCTGGGGGAACTGATGCAGGCCCGGATGCGTCAGCACTTTATGGACCATCAGAACCCCGCGGCCGAGCGGGAGGCGGACCAGCTCTCCGCCGGACTGGACAACGCCCGCACGCCGGAGGAGGTCAAGAGCCGCCTGGGTGAGCGCCTGGGCGCGGACTTTTCCGGCGTCCGGTTCCACACCGGCTCCGGCGCGGTGAGCTCCGCCGAACAGATGGGTGCCCGAGCCTATGCCACGGGCCGGGACGTGTATTTCGGCGAGGGGGGCTTTGACCCCTCTGTGGCCGCCCACGAGCTGGTCCACACCGTCCAGCAGGGACTGGTGGAGAGCAGCACGCCCACCGTCTCCGCCCCGGCGGGAGAAGTGCAGATGATGCCGAAACTGTTTAAAAAGATCGGCGGTCTGTTTAAGAAGGGCTCCAAAGCACAGGAGGCCGCTGCCTCTCAGGAGGCCGCCGCCTCTCAGGAGGCAGTCCCGGAGAGCGCCCTGGAGGCTGGCCTGGAGAGCGCCGGCGGGGGACCGCGCATGCAGCTTGCCTCTGCCCAGGCGGGCGAGGCCGCTGAGACCATAACCGGAGAAGAGGAGCCCATCACAGAGGCTGTCCCAGAGAGCATCCCGGAGGCAGGCCTGGGAGGCGCCGCCGGGGGACTGGTCACGCAGCTTGCTTCCGCCCAGGCGGGCGCGGCCGCCGAGATCTTAACCAAGGAGAAGAAGGAGAAGGAGAAGAAGCCCAGTTTGCTCTCCCGGGCCTGGGGCGGCATCAAGAAGGGAGCCGCCTATGTGGGCGGCGCGATCAGCGGCAAGTTGAATTCGTTCAAGCGCCAGCACCAGCGGGCGGTGGACGACCTGAACCACCACAGGGAGGACTACAAGGCCATGTCCCGGACGGACCGCCTCCTCTGGACCCTGAAAAACCCCCTGGCCCGGATCATGGCCAGCGGCAGCATGGAGGACACCAAGGCGCGGGACGCCCGGGCCAAGCTGCTGGAGGAGAAGGCGGTGGCGTTGGCAGCCAATGTCCAGGAGGACGGCGGCTATGACCTGGGCGACGCCGCTTTTGACCCCATGGAGCTGATGGAGGGGCCCGGCATCGCCACGTCCGTGGAGCGGGACAAGCGTGAGGCGGAGGCCGGCGCTGCAGGCGAGGAAGAGAGTGCGTCCTTCTTTGAAGAGCCGGTGGTCGGGGAGGACGACTCGGCCATTCCGGAACTGTTGGGTGCCGCGTCGGGAATCACGCAAGTGGCCGGTCTCGCGGGAGGGGCCTCCGGAGGCCTGTCGTCTGACCCGGCCAATCCGGAGGAGACAGCGGCCTCGGAGGAGGTCAACGAGAAGGCGGCCCTGGAGAAAGCCCGCAGCGCGGAAGCGGAGGGGTACACCGGTACATCTTCCGTGCTCCAGGACGACGTGTTCCACGGCAAACCTAAGACGTTTGCGTCTGTGGGCAGCACGGGAATCGGCCTGGGCGCGGATAACCTGACCAATGTGGCCAGGGCGCGGGAGAGCGTTCCGCAGATCGAGAGCGATATGCAGCAGTACCTGGCGAAAGCGGGCCAAACCAAAGACGACAGTGAGTACAAGGCGTTTGAGCAGACCCTCAAGGACCAGCAGGATGTTGGGAATCTCACTGCCGGAGAGCGGGCCTTCGGCGTCAGCAGCGGCCTCATCCAGATGGGGGCGGCCGGCCTGGAGGCCGGCGGAAATATCATGAAGGCCCACAGCCAGCGCAAGAAGGGCGACGACGCCGGAGCGGCCACCCACAGCTTCTACACCATGAGCAATATTGCGGATGTCGGAACCGGATTGTCCAAGGTGATCGGCTACGGCTCCGCGGCTACCGATATGGTGGGCCCCATCGGCCAGCAGGTCATCCCGGGCTTAGGCATCGCCAGCGGCGGGATGAAGGCCATCGGCGGCGGCATCCAGCTGGGTTCCGCCATCAGAACGAAGAAAAAGATGGATGATCGGATCAAGGCCATGGATGATGCGCAAAAGAACGGCGCCCAGCGCACCCGGGACCAGGAGCGGATGTACCGCACCTTCAAGCAGGCCCGCGACATGGCCAAGGCCAATGCGGTGGAGGGCGGGTTCAAAGTGGGGTCCGGTGTGCTCAACGTCACCGGAAACGCCATGACCCTGGGCGGTGTTACGGCGATTGGCGGAACGATCGTGTCCGGACTTGGAACGGTTGCGGATTTGGTCGGCGGCGTTGTGGTGGACAAGATGAGGAAGGGCGTCCGCACCGACACGGTGAACGAGGAGATTGGCCTGGACGAGAAGATCAAGGCTCTGATGGCTCAGGACGACTCCATCACAGAGAAGGAGGCCAAGCACATCGTGCTCAAGTCCATGGGCTTCTCCTCCGGCAAGCGGAAAGAGGTCTTCCAGCACATCACCATGCGCCGGGCGGCGGAGCTGTATCAGCGGGCCAACAGCGGTGACGAGGAGGCGGAGTCCATTATGGAGGATCTGGGCCTCAGCAAGACCGGAGGCGAATACAGCCTCCAGGGCATCGCGGAGAAGCTGGGCATGGACAGCAGCACCACCTGGCAGGAACAGATGAAGGCCACCAAGGAGTCCCGGGGTCACAATCCCTTTAAAAACAAGAAGAAGGCGGCATAGCGGAATGAAGGGCGCGCCGCCCTGAATGAGCAGAGGATAAGGAGCGTCGGTTATGGATTTGGCGAAGCAGAAGCAGTTTTTTCAGATTTTGGAACAGAAGCTGAACGGCATGGGCATGCAGACGGCGGCGGCGGCAGGCGCCGGAGCCCCCCAGATAGGGGATACCCTGCGGGTCCTGGTTCCCATCACGGACGAGGGAGAGGCGGTGCTGCTGGAGCTGATGGCAGCCGCCATCGATGAGGAGACAGACCTGCTTCAGTTCTATACCACCATGGTGATGGAACTGGCGGCGGACCGCGGACAGCTGGCGCGGACGCTGATGCAGTGGAACTTCCTGTGCCCCCTCGGATCGTTTGGCGTTTTTGAGGAGGGGAACCAGCTCTACCACAAGTACGGCATTCTGCTCACCGGAGAGGAGGAGCTGGATAGGCTGGCGGAGCATGTGATCGAGATTCTGAGCGTTCTCTACGAGGTGTTGGAGCAAAAATTTCCGGCAGCCAAGGAGTTCAGCAGAAAACTGGACACATAGAGGGCAAAATTCTGTGGATAATGGATGACGCAAAAGCCAGGCTGGAATAAATTCCAGCCTGGCTCAGCTTGTCGAAAAACCTCTGTCTAGACGAATCTGCCCGAGTATTGGCGGGGGAGCTCGAGGGGGCGGCAGCCCGCCTTGAATGGAATCAAATGCCCCGGAAGCCTTGCTGTGCAAGGATTCCGGCAAGCGGAGCGAGGACTTTTGCGCCGCTATGCGGCGCAAAAGTAACGGCATTTTTACAGGCCGTCGGAAAAGTCCTTGGACGTTTCCGACGGCCTGAAGCCAGACTGGAATAAATTCCAGCCTGGCTTTTCCGTTACCCTTTCTCCCACGCGTTTCGGTAGATCCAATCGGTAAAGATGTTCCGCGCCCGGGGCAGGTTGGCGGAGCTGATGGGAATTCGCGCGCCGTCCGACATGAGGAAGTCGCTGCTCTCGATGCGCTCCGCATGGTTCAGGTTGACCAGGAAGCTGCGGTGGCAGCGGAAGAAATCCGGGCTGTCAACGGCGCGCTCCAGGTCGTCCAGGCTCTTTCGCACCACCACAGTCTGGCGGAGGGTGTGGATGTGGGATTGGTGGCCCAGCACTTCGATGTACAGGACGGAGGCCAGAGGAAACTCCTGCGTTTCCCCCTCCGCGTAGACGGAGAGGCTGCGCAGGGGCTCCGGCATGTGCTCCAGGCACCAGTCCAGAGCGCGGTCCACCTCCTCCTGCCGGAAGGGCTTGACCAGGTAGTCGGAGGCCCTCACCTCAAAGCTGTCCACACCGTGGTCGGTGCTGGTGGTGGCAAACACGATGGACGCGCCGTATCCGGCGGCGCGGAGCCGGCGGGCGGTCTCCACACCGGAGATCCCCGGCATGTAGATATCCAGGAACAAAACTTGACAGGCATTTGCCCGGCGGACGCTTTGCAGCAGCTCCTCGCCGCTGACAAAGAAGTGGACTTGAAGAGAGAGCCCCTGCCGGCGGGCGTAATTTCGGAGCATGCGGCTCAGTATGACCCGTTCTTCTTCCAGGTCGTCGCATATCGCGATTTGAAGAGGCTTCATAGGCTGTCACATCCGTTTCCAGAGGCCGGAGGCTCCTCCTCCGCCAGCTGAAGCCGGAGCTGCCGGTAGGCATCGGATATGGGCTTCCGGCTGCCGCGGTTCATGGGGATCAGGGTCCCGTCCGACATGAGAAGCCCCTGGCTGTCCAGCTGCCGGACGTGGGTGAGATTGATCAGAAAGCTGCGCTGGCAGCGGAAAAACAGCCCCTTGGGGAGGCGGGCCTCCAGGGCGGACAGGGTCTCACAGTTGACGATGCACTCCTGGGAGCTGTGGACCAGGCAGCCCCGCCGGGCGCCCTCCGCCCATATCAGGTCGCACAGGGGGAGGCGGACCCGGAGGCGGTCGGAGAGAATCTCCAGCCGCTCCAGAGAGTCCCACCACAGCTTGGCGCAGCGGCGCAGAGCCGTGAAAAGCGCGCTCTGCCGGACGGGCTTCTGGAGAAAGCCGTCCGGGTGGAGAGAGTAGCTGTCAATGGCGGCCTGGGGGCGGGAGGAGCAGACCAGCAGGGCCGTGGAGGCGGAGGAGACCATGCCGGAGGGCGGAAGCCCGGCATCCAGGTCCCAAATGACGATGGCCGGGCCGGAGGCGCCGGGGGACCAGAGCTCTGTCTCCATATCGGCGCAGGTGGACCAGGTCCAGAGACGGAGCATCCGGGCCAGGGAGCCGGCCTCCTCTGAAGTGCTCATATGGATCAGAAAGCGCATGGGAAATTCCTCTTTCGTCAGGAGTCTTACTGCCGGGATGCCCGCCGCGGAAATTCGCCGGCCTGGGGTTCATCGAATGATGCAGTACATAATATTTTATTCCTCCCCTCCGGCTTTTCAAGAGACGTGCGCCGAATGGTCGTTTTTTCGGCACGAAAGACAAAAAAGGGACCGTCCAAATTATCAGACGGTCCCGAAGGTTTAAACAAATTTCAGTTTTTGACCAAAGCTGCATATTTTCCAAAAGGGCGCGCCCGGGTATATTGGCATTGTTCAAACATGGCCTAGGAAAAAGACGCCTGGGAGATGTCCAAAGGCTGGCCGCTGCGGTTGTCGATGTCGGTGCCGTTGCCCTCAAACCGGCAGCCGGGCAGGCCCAGAGTGACCTCCGTGGACTCCCCCTCGAACAGCAGTCCGGTTTCATTGTTGAGAAAGGCACAGTTGGACCAAATGGTATTAAAGAATCCGGTCCCGTTGCTGTTGTAGTGGACCGCAGTCTGGTTTTGGGTAAATTGACAGCCTGAGAGGCAGATGCCGCCGCTGACACGGCCGGTGCCGTGGCACAGGATGGCGGTGCGCCACCCGGTGAAGCGGCATCCGATGGGCCAGGTCCGCCTGGCGCTGCTGATCCCCACGCCGTCGCCGTCCCCCACAAAGTCGATGTCATACAGATAGACGATGTTGTTGTTCCCCTCCGGGTTCACCTGGACGGTGCCGGTAAAGACCGTGCGGCCCTCCCCCTCCGTATTGCCGTAGAGGTTCACCGGCCGGCCGGTGATGGACAGGTCCCCCTCATAGGTGACGGCGGGCAGGTGGAGATTCACCACGTCGCTGTACCCCACCCGGTCCTCCATGGAGTCCACCAGGGCCTGGAGATCCTCGATGGTATCCATGGGCGCGTCCTCCGGGTAGATGTTCACAGTCTCGATCAGGTCCACGTTCAGCGTCTGGTGGAGCAGGATCACGTCCCCGTTTTCCATGGTGATGGTCCAGGTGCCCCGGGCGGAGTTTTCCCGGCCCAGGAAGTGGGTGAAGCTGGTGAGGGCGGCATCAGGAGCATAGTCGTCGTAGGCCGGATCACCATAGCTGATGTAGGCGGTGGGATCGTCCGGCGTGTCAAATTCCGCGGTGACCGACGCCACCTTCTGCAGGAAAATCTCCCCGGCGTTGATGCCGGTGTCCTGGTGGTGGATGAACAGGCAGATGGGGAAGGTACAGTCTGCGTCCCGCTCTGCGATTTGGGTGATGACAGGGGCGGGCTCATAGGGGGTGTCCAGCCAGCCCAGGAGGATCTGATAGGTGCCGTCCTCGTCGGTGTAGATCACCTCCCCCGTGCCGTTGTCGTCATACACCCGGGGCCGGGTGGAAAGGTATTGGGCGGTCCCTGCCAGCCCCAGGACCAGCAGGAGGATCAGCACCGGGAAGGCCCTGCGCAGGGCCTTCCGCCATCGTACCGATGGCGGCGAAACATTCTGCCGCTGGTTGACGCTCCGGGCGCAGAAGGGGCAGAAGGAGGCCTCCTCCGGCAGCTCCGCGCCGCAGTAGGGGCATGTGCGCCTGTTAGTTCGATCCTGTTGCATGTCAGAGAGCCTCCATCAGCTGCAGCACGCTCTGGTACCGCTTTTTGGGGTTCACCTGGGTGCACCGGGTGACGATCCGCCCCATCCGGCCCTCCGCCAGCTTTTTGGAGGGGTGCTTCCCGGTGAGCATGACATTGATCAGCACGCCCACGGCAAAGATGTCCGTGCGCTGGTCGGTCTGGGACAGGCCGTACTGCTCCGGGGCGGCAAAGCCGGTGGTGCCCAGAATCTGGGTGTCGGTGTCCTCCTCCGGCTTGTAGAGCCGGGCGGCGTCGAAATCGATCAGCACGGCCTCGTCCCCCCGCAGGATGATGTTGTCCGGCTTCACGTCCCGGTGGACTGCCCCCAGGGAGTGGAGCACCCACAGGGCCCGGCAGACCTGGGTGACGATTTCCCGGGTCTCCTTCACGGTGAACAAGGTGTCCTTGAGGAGAAAGTCCAGCGTGTCCCCCTGGATGTACTCCTCCAGGATCAGATGCTCCTCCCCCTGGGAGGCCACCTCCAGGGTGACCGGGAGGTTGGAGCAGGTGTAATGGAGCAGCTTCTGGTAGACCTCGGCATTGCCGGTAAAATGCCGCAGCACAAGGGGTTTTCCGTCTGTCCGGTGCCGGATCAGGTATACGCCGCCCCGGTCACTCTCCTTCATCCGGCGAACCAGTTCGTATTCTGTTTGCAGAATTTCCAGCAGCCAGGAATAGATAAGAATCCCTCCCTCAAAAGCAAAATACGATGCAGGGAGCATATTGTTTTCCAAGTCAAAGTGGTATAAAATAGTATAAACGATTTAAAACTGGAAGTAAAGAGGGGAAAGGTTGTGAAAAAAAGCAGCACCCTGGATCTGAGCCGCGGGCTGATGAGCGAGCCGAACCTGGACGCCTATCTGGCCCAGAACCAGTCTGACTTCTCCGATGAGGACATGACTGGCTTTCTGAACCGGCTCTACCAGAGAATCGCGGTTTCCAAGGCAACCCTGGCCCGGCAGGCGGGCATGAGCGAGGTGTATCTCCACCAGGTGTTTTCCGGCCGGAGGCGGCCCTCCCGGGACCGGCTGCTGTGCCTGTGCATCTGCATGGACGCCTCGCTGGAGGAGGTCCAGCAGGTACTCAAGGGAGGCGCCTACGCTCCGCTCTACCCCAGGCACAAGCGGGACGCCATTATCAGCCATGGGATTCTCCATGGCACTGCTCTGGAAAAGATCAATGAGAAGCTGGCCCAGGAACAGGAGCAGCCCCTGTTCTGATCGGGTGAGAACTGCAGGACACGCAAACCAGACAAAGATCCCGCTCCCTGTGGATTGGGAGCGGGATCTTCTGCGTTTTGCGGGAATTACATCAGTTGCTTGCCGTCCTGGAAGGCGCTGCCCACCTTCTCGCCCAGCTTCCGGTAGGCGGCGTGGATGGGGTCGAAGGTGATGGGGTCCAGCTTGTCCGGGTCGATCCTGCCGTCGTCCCCCAGAATGCGCTCGTCGGCGCTGACGTTGACGATCTCTCCCACCAGGCGGCAGGTCTGGGGGTCATAGCTCACCAGCCTGCACTCCAGGGCCATGGGCAGCTCGTCGATGAGGGGGGCGTCCACAAATTCAGAGCGGGTGGTGTGCCAGCCCGCTTTCTCCAGCTTCCTGGGCTCCGTGTTGCCCGAGGCGATTCCCACATAGTCGCAGGCCGCCAGCTGCTCCGCGGTGGCCATGCTGATGGTGAAGGCCTTCCGGGCCAGGATGTTGGCGGTGGTCTTGTGCCCCTCGCTGATACACACGGAGATCTCGCTGGCCTCGCTGATGCCGCCCCAGGCGGCGTTCATGGCGTCGGGAGTGCCGTCCTCCCCGTAGGTGGCCAGGATCAGCACCGGCTGGGGATAGGTCCAGGGCTTGGCGCCGAAATTTTTACGCATGACACATTACCTCCAATCAAAGCTCTGTCCGGCGGCGGAGAGAGGTCCGGGCCGGAAAAATCAGGTTCTCCTCTATGATACTCCCACTTTGGACAGGAATCAATGGAAATCCGGCCGCCCCGGGGCATGGATCGCGGTTTCCCTCTTTCATTTTCCAGAAGAATATGGTATACTGTACTTTGTTACGAATTTCACAAGGAGAGAGGTTGGACCGTGGGAAACGTCACGCTGATTGGAATGCCGGGTTCTGGTAAAAGTACGGTGGGAGTATTGCTGGCCAAGGCCCTGGGCTATGGCTTTCTGGATACGGATCTGGTGATCCAGCAGCAGGAGGGGGCGCTCCTCCAGGAGATCCTGGACGAGAAGGGGGTCCCCTATTTTCTGGACGCGGAGGAGCGTGCGGTGCGCTCGGTGGAGTGCGACCGGCACGTGATCGCCCCCGGGGGCAGCGTGGTCTGCCGGGAGGGGGCCATCGCCCACCTGAAGGCCGCGGGTCCGGTGATCTATCTGCGGGTGCCCCTGGAGGAGCTGAAGGCCCGGATTCACAATCTGGACTCCCGGGGCATCGCCCTGGAGCCGGGGCAGACCCTGGAGGACATCATGGACCTCCGGGCCCCCCTGTATGAGCGCTACGCCGATGCGGTGGTGGACGCCGTCCCCGGACAGTCCACGGCCCAGACCGTCTCCTCAGTGCTGGAGCGCCTGGAACAGCTGGTTCCGGGCCTCACCTGGCACGCCCCCAGCCCACAGGGAACCGTGGGCCGGCCCCGGCAGGAAGATTCTCCGGAGGCCGAATGAAAAGAAGGAAGTAGAACATGACATTTCAGACACTGGGGCTGTGCGCCCCGATTTTGACCGCCCTGGAGGAGCACGGGTATGAGCGGCCCTCCCCCATCCAGGAGAAGGCCATTCCCCCCGCCCTGGCCGGGCGGGACGTGCTGGGCTGCGCCCAGACGGGCACCGGCAAGACCTGTGCCTTTGCCGCCCCCATCCTGCAGCGCCTGAGCGCCTCCAAGGTCCAGGGACACCCCCTGCGGGCCCTGATCCTCACCCCCACCCGGGAGCTGGCCATCCAGATCGAGGAGAGCTTCCTGGCCTACGGCAAGCACCTGCCCCTGCGGTGCGCCGTCATCTTCGGCGGCGTGGGCCAGAACCCCCAGGTGGAGGCCCTGGGCCGGGGGGTGGACATCCTGGTGGCCACTCCGGGCCGGCTCATGGACCTGTACCAGCAGGGCTTCGTCAAGCTGGACCAGCTGGAGATCTTCGTGCTGGACGAGGCCGACCGGATGCTGGACATGGGCTTCATCCACGACGTGAAGAAGATCCTCAAGTGGCTGCCCCGCAGGAAGCAGACCATGCTGTTCTCCGCCACCATGCCCCCGGAGATCGCCGAGCTGGTGAACTCCCTGCTCCACGACCCGGTCCGGGTGGCGGTGGACCCGGTGTCCTCCCCGGTGGAGGCCATCCAGCAGTCGGTGTACTTTGTGGACAAGAACAATAAGACCAAGCTGCTGGCCTATCTGATCCGGGAGCTGGACGTGAAAAACGCCCTGGTGTTCACCCGCACCAAGCACGGGGCCAACAAGGTGGCCAGAGATCTGGCCAAGGCGGGCATCACCGCCGCCGCCATCCACGGCAACAAGAGCCAGACCGCCCGGCAGCAGGCCCTGGCCGACTTCAAGGCCGGGAAGATCCAGTGCCTGGTGGCCACCGACATCGCCGCCCGGGGGCTGGACATCGAGGAGCTCTCCCACGTGTTCAACTACAACCTCCCCGAGGTGCCTGAGACCTACGTCCACCGCATCGGCCGCACTGGCCGGGCGGGCCGGGAGGGGGCTGCCGTCGCCTTCTGCGACTTTGGGGAGAAGCCCCTGCTCCGCGACATTGAGAAGCTGATGGGCCGCACCGTGCCGGTGGTGGAGGATCACCCCTACCCCATGGTGGTGCTGGAGGCCCCCAAGAAGGACAAGCGCGGCCGCATCATCAACGAGGAGGACGCGGAGGCCCGGGCCGCCGCCAAGGAGCGCCGCCGGGCCCAGGACGCCGCCAACAAGGCGGCCGCCGAGGAGCGGAAGAAGAAGGCCGGGGAGGCGGTGCTGTCCGCCGTCTCCGCCGTGGCCGCCGCCGTCACCGGCGAGGGCGGCTCCCAGGATGGGAAGAAAAAGAAGCGCCGCCGGAAAAAGGGCAAGGGCGGCGGGGAGACCGCCCCGGTCCAGGAGGCGCAGGCGCCGGAGACTCCGGTCCGGGAGACGCCGGTCCGGGAGGCCGCCCGGGTCAAGCCCCTCCGCCCCGGCGTGCGGCTGGATACCGGGGACGCCATGCCCCGCACGGAATTTGACCGGCCCGACCCCCTGGCCGGCGACCACATCATGGACGCCACCGCCCGGCTGCTGGCCCCCCGGAAGAGCACCCTCATCCGGGAGGGGAGCGCCGCCTCCCGCCGCGCCGCCCCCAGAAAGCGGCGCAGAGGGAATGCGGGGGGCGAGGGAGAGCCCCGCGCCGCCGGGAAGGAGAAACCCCAGCGCGCCGCCGCCCCCGCCGAGGCGGGCCGGAAGAAGCGGAGCGAGGCCGGGGAGAGCAAGGCCCGTCCGGCTGCCCGCTCTCCCAAAAAGCACCGGGGCGGCCCCCGGGGCCCCATTGAGCCCATGAAGTCCAACCGCACCAAGGACTCCACCGAGCAGCACAGCTTGATGAAGCCCTACTATCTGGACAACTGACCCCGGGGCGGCACGCTCCCCCGCGGACACACCCGCCTCACAGGGGCGGGGAACATAGAGAACCATTCCGGAAAAGGGAAACAAAATAAAAAACTGGAGGGCATGAACAATGGATTATCAGGCAATGTATCAGCAGAAGCTGACCACTCCGGAGGAGGCGGTCAAGGTCGTCAAGTCCGGCGACTGGGTGGACTACACCTGGTGCACCAACCACCCGGTGGCCCTGGACAAGGCCCTGGCCGCCCGGAAGGACGAGCTCACCGACGTGAAGATCCGGGGCGGCGTCACCATGTGGATGCCGGAGATCGCCAAGGCCGACGACGCCGGCGACCACTTCACCTGGCACTCCTGGCACTGCAGCGGCATCGACCGCAAGATCATGAAGAAGGGCATGGGCTACTTCAGCCCCATGCGCTACTCCGAGCTGCCCCGGTTCTACCGGGAGAATCTGGCCCCTGTGGACGTGGTGATGCTCCAGGTGAGCCCCATGGACGCCCACGGCAACTTCAACTTCGGCCTGGCCGCCTCCCACCTGGCGGATATGATGGCCCGGGCCAAGTGCATCATCGTGGAGGTCAACCAGAATATGCCCTGGGTGTACGGCCTCACCGGCACTGAGATCAACATTCAGGACGTGGACTTTGTGGTGGAGGGGGACAATCCCCCCGTGGCCCAGCTGGGCGGCGGCGGAGAGCCCACCGACGTGGACCGGGCGGTGGCCAACCTGGTGGTGCCCGAGATCCCCAACGGCGCCTGCCTGCAGCTGGGCATCGGCGGCATGCCCAACACCATCGGCGCCATGATCGCCCAGTCCGACCTGAAGGACCTGTCCGTCCATACGGAGATGTACGTGGACGGCTTTGTGGACATCGCCGCCGCCGGCAAGATCACCGGCCGCCACAAGAACCTGGACAAGGGCCGCCAGGTCTACGCCTTCGCCGCCGGCACCCAGAAGCTGTACGACTACGTGAACCGCAACCCGGACGTGATGGCCGCCCCGGTGGACTACACCAACGACGTGCGGGTCATCGGCCAGATCGACAACTTCATCTCCATCAACAACGCGGTGGACCTGGACCTGTTCGGCCAGGTGAACGCCGAGTCCGCCGGCCTCAAGCACATCTCCGGCACCGGCGGCCAGCTGGACTTCGTCATGGGCGCCTATCTGTCCAAGGGCGGCAAGAGCTTCATCTGTCTGTCCTCCACCGTCACCGGCAAGGACGGCACCATGAAGAGCCGCATCGTCCCCACCCTCACCAACGGCTCCATCTGCACCGACCCCCGGTCCTGTGTCCACTACATCGTCACCGAGTACGGCATGGTCAACCTGAAGGGCCTGTCCACCTGGGAGCGGGCGGAGGCCCTCATCTCCATCGCCCACCCCGACTTCCGGGAGCAGCTCATCGCCGACGCCGAGAAAATGGGCATCTGGCGCCGCAGCAACAAGTAAGAAATTTTGCAAAAATCCCCAGCCGACAGGCTGGGGATTTTTTATCTGTGGTCAGGATTCCAAACTCCAAAGAAAATTTTCCAGCTTCAAACGGCTGCCCACCGTGGTCCCCTCGGGGAGGAGAAACATGGTGATGGAGTGGGGCTGCCCCTGGTCGGAGACCAGGTCGGCGTAGTCCCCCTGGATGGCGGCCACCGTGTAAAAAATCGGGTCCATATGCCGGCGCTCCTTTCCGCTTCCGGCGCTCCGCCAGTATATTGGCGGAACATCCAGTAAACTGATCTTGCAAAATTCGAGTTATTTCCCTATCCTGGATATAGGCCCTGTTTAAACCATGTCAACATTCCCCAACGGCGGGGCTTTTCCCGCCATACTGCGTTGATTTTTCTTGCAATCCACAAAGGATTGCCGCGTCAAACCGCCTTGTCCGGCGAAAAAATCCCTCGCCGCTGGGCACATTTCCATGCTTCAAACAGGGCCTGGATGACAGAACTGGTTTCACCGCTCCAGAGAAAGAGAGAGGATGCCCCATGTCCGGTGAGAAAAGACGGTCGCTGAATGAAAATCTCTCCCGCAACCTCAGCTTGATCTACACCCTGCGGCGGGAGACGGAGAAGATCAACCTGGCGGAGTTTGCCAACCAACTGGGAATCGGCCACACCACCTTACAGAATGTCCTCCGCCAAAAGTGCAATTTGACCCTGGACACGGTGGACCTCATCGCCCAACGGCTGGACTTCCCCGCCCTTCAGCTTCTGGCCGACCAGTACCCGGAGACCGACCTGACCCGGGGCGCCCTCCTTCTGGAGATGGTGGGGATGTGCGGCGGCCTGACGCCGGAGCGGCGCATGCGGGTGGCCATGCAGCTGTGCCGGGTGCTGGAGGAGCTGGCAGAGGAGGAGACGGCGGGGTTCAGCGGATGATGTCCCACTGGACCGGGCGGTAAAAGAGGGCCTCCACCTGCTCCGGGTCCCGGGTCCGGCCCAGCACCCACATGAGCTTGGTCACCGCCGCCTCCAGAGTCATGTTATAGCCCTCCAGAAGGCGGTACTTCTCCTTCACCTGATAGCCCACCTGATAGACCGCCATGTCGCTGCCCTCATAGGGCACCTGGGTGAGCATGACGATGGTCTTGCCCGCCTGGAGCCACCGCTCCACCGCCTGAGCAAAGGGGCCGGAGCCGCCCCCCGGCAGGCCGCCCACCCCGAAGCTCTGAAGGATGACCGCCTGATAGCTGTCCTCCAGGGCGGCCAGGGCCTCGGTCCCCATGCCGGGGATCAGGGTGAGAAGCAGGACCCGGTCCTCCAGAGTGTGGTAGAAGTCGGGGGACTCCTTGGCGTCCAGAGCGGGGAGATAGCGGATGAGCCGCCCGTCCCGGATAACCCCGATCTCCGGGTAGTCCACGCTGGAGAAGGCGTTGAAGCTCTTGGTGCGCTCCTTCCTGGCCCGGGTACCCAGGATCACCTTGCCGTCAAAGACCAGGCTGACCCCCCGGGAGCCCTCCGAAGCGGCGTAGAGAAAGGCGTTATATAAATTCATCCGGGCGTCGGTGTTCTCCAGACAGATGGACTTCTGGGAGCCGGTGAGCACGATGGGCTTGGGGGAGAACTGGATCAGGTAGGACAGGGCCGCCGCGGTATAGGCCATGGTGTCGGTGCCGTGGGTGACCACAAAGCCGTCGTACTGGTCGTAGTGCTCCTCGATGGCCCGGGCCATCCGCAGCCAGTGGCTGGGCCCCAGGTTGCTGCTGTCCAGGTTCATCAGCTGGATGGTCTCCACCCGGCACAGCTCCCCGATGGCGGGGACATAGCCCAGAATCTCCCGGGAGGTGATGGCCGGGGCCAGCCCCTGGCCGGTCTCCTTGGAGGCGATGGTGCCTCCGGTGGCCAGCATGAGGATGTGCTTCATCAAAATTCCGCCTCCTGTCAAGCCCCGCGGGGGCCCTATGTAGGATTACAGAAAGGTCTCCACCGCCCGGCGGGCGGAGTAGAGCTCGGTGAGCCGGGCGGCCAGCGCGGAGGAGTTGTAGCCCAGGGCGCCCACCGGGCAGTGGGCCACGCAGGACATGCAGCTGATGCACTTGTTGTCGGCCCACAGCAGGGTCTTGGGGTCCATGGCCCCGGTGGGGCACACCTGAGCGCAGAAGCCGCACCCCAGGCAGATGTCCCAGTCCCGGTCCTTCTTCACCGGCACCGCCGGCTTGGGGGCGGGGGAGGGGTTGCCGGGCACCTCCGCCTCGGTCCAGCCGGGCTGGGAGAGCTTCTCCTTCACCCCCTGGACAAAGGCGTTCAGGGCCGCCATGTCCTCCTCGTCGGGACGGCCCACCCCCAGGGTGGGGGCGAAGATGTGGGGGGTGATGACGGCGGCGGCCCCTACGCAGCGGAAGCCCCGCTCTCCCATCTCCCGCTTCATCTGGGCCAGAGCGTCGTCGTAGTGCCGGTTGCCGTAGGTGGCCAGGATCACGCAGGGGGTGTTGTCCCCCTTCAGGCCGTCCAGCAGTCCGGGCACCGCCGGGTGCTGCCCGGCGTACACAGGCAGGGCAAGAACCAGCAGGTCCTCCGGGGTGAACTGCTTCTCCTTCTTGTTGGGGCCGGTGAGCTCCAGCAGCTCCGCCTCCCCCTCAAACAGGGAGCAGACGGCCTCAAGGGCCCGCTTGGTTCCTCCGGTGGGGCTGAAATAGGCCCCGATTACGTGTGTCATAACATCTTCCCCTTTTCCTTTTAATGTTAAAATCGTGTATCGGCTTGTGAACTGAAGGGGGGACCGGATGGTCCCCCCTTCAGCTTGTCAAAAAACCTGTGTAGAGATGAATCCGCTCAAGTTGGGGCGGGGGAGCTCGAGGGGGCGGCAGCCCGCCTCGAGTGGGATCGAGCTCGCTGAATGCCTTGCATGACAAGGCGTTCAGCGAGCGCAGGGGGGACCGGATGGTCCCCCCTTATCTTGTTTGTACCTCGATAGGGATGAGCGATCTGCAGCAGGCAGAGCCGCCATCCTGACATCAGTGGTGCTTGATATATTTGTACAGGGCGATGATGCCGAGCACGCAGAGAATGAACTTCAGCAACTCGAACAGGTACGAAAAGAGCGGGATCAAAACAGAGTAAAAAAAGTTGATCAGGTCCCATCCCATGGCAAGTGCGCTCCTTTCCAAAGGAGTGACGGGCGTCTATGGCCGTCACAGGCACTGGAGATATTTTCCGTACAAAGTCATGCTCAGCTCGTCCCCGATGGCGTGGACGTGGTCGGCAGTGATCCAGCCCTCCTGGAGCCCCAGCTCCTCCAGACAGCCCACATAGCGTCCGGTCTCGTCCTGGATCTCCTTGATGGTCTGGCCGGCGGTGAGCAGACTGTCCGCCGTTCCGGCATCCAGCCAGGTGAAGTCCTTCTCCAGGGGGATGACCTGAAGCTGTCCCCGGCGGAGGTACTCCAGATTCACGTCGGTGATCTCCAGCTCCCCACGGGCGGAGGGCTTCAGGTTCCCGGCGATCTCCATGACCTGGTTGTCATAGAAGTAGAGGCCGGGGACGATGTAGTTGGACTTGGGGTGGCGGGGCTTCTCCTCGATGGAGATGGCCCGGCCGCTCTCGTCGAACTCCACCACGCCGAAGGGGCGGGGGTCCTCCACCCAATAGCCGAAGACGGTGGCCCCGGACCGGCCGGCGGCGGCCTGCTTCAGGGTGGCGCCCAGAGAGGGGGCGTAGAAGATGTTGTCCCCCAGGACCAGACACACGTGGTCGGCGCCCACAAACTCCCGGCCGATGAGCAGGGCGTCGGCGATGCCCCTGGCCACCGGCTGCTCCGCGTAGGTGATCTGCAGCCCGTACTGGCTGCCGTCCCCCAGCAGGGCCCGGAAGGTGTCTGTCTCCCCGGGGGGGACGATGACCATAATATCAGAGATCCCCGCCTGCATCAAAATGGCGATGGGATAGTAGATCAGCGGCTTGTCATAGACGGGCAAGAGCGGCTTACACACCGGCTTGGTCATGGGATAAAGGCGGGTGCCCTTTCCCGCGGCTAATACAATACCCTTCACAGCATCCTCCTGTTTTCTGTCGGCTGCCTCTTAACGAAATGGAGCAAAGTGCCCCATTAGGTCGTCAAAATCCCGAAACAGCCTGGATTTCTGACCCATTCAATATATCATGTTCCATAACCCTTTTCAAGGGGCTTTCCATTAAGAGTTTATGAATATAGGCGCCGAAGGGGGCTGGGCCTAGTTCTCCCGGTCTGCGGAGCCGTCCGGCACGCCGGCGGGAAGATCCGCGAACTGCCTCAGAAGGGCCATGCAGCGGTTCAGGCAGGACTCCAGGTCCTCGGCCCCGTCGGAGCTGAAGCTGAAGCGGAGGAGCTCCGCGGCAAAGCTCAGCTTCAGGTGCTGAAGGGTCAGCTCCCGGTGGAGCTCCGGCTCCTCTCCGATCAGGACATAGATGGGGACGGAGAGGGCGCGGGCCAGGCAGCTCAGGCTCTGGAGAGAGGGGTTCCCCTCCCCGCGCTCATAGGCGGACAGGCTGCTGGCGGAGATGCCGGAGCGGTCCTCCAGCGCCTCCAGAGAGAGGCTGCACCGCCTGCGCAGCATGCGGAGCTGTGCGCCGAACCTTTTTCGCAGTTCTTCCTGCGTCAACGCGGCATCCCCTCCTTCCTTAAGCTGATTCGCTTGCTGAGAACAGGATACCCGATTCCAAAAATTCTGTCAATTCCTCTTTGCGCCGGCTTCAGGCCGCCGGAGCGGCGGAACAGCGGAAGATTCCGGAGCATTTCCTCACCCGCGCTCCCGGGGCGGGAGAAGATTTTCAAAAAAGCCATATTCATTTTTCGGATTTTATGGTATGATACCAATGAATGCGCGGCCGCCTGGGATTTGAGGCGGCCCGGCGGGGAAAGGAGAGTGACGGACATGAAAAGACATTGGAGCGCGGGGCTGTTCTGGCTGGCGGTTCTGGTGCTGACCCTGTCCGGCTGCTTCTTCCGGGCGCCGGCGGACCTGTATCAGAGTCCGGAGCAGTCGGCGGACTACCTGAGCCTGACCCAGACCATCCGAAACGCGAAGAATGCCCTGTCCCAGGAGTACGGGGTGGAGGTGGAGGACATCTCCGTGATGAGCGGCAACAACACCGCCCTCATTCAGCTCCAGGATATGGACGGGGACGGGGCAACGGAGACGGCGGTCACCTTTTTCCGGGTGCCCGACGCGGACCGGCCTTTGAAGATCTACTTTTTCACCAAGTCGGATGAGGATATTTATACCGCCAGCGCGGTGGTGGAGGGGACCGGATCCTCCATCTACCGGGTGGACTATGTGGACCTGAACGGAAACGGGACCAAGGAGGTGGTGGTCAGCTGGCAGATGAACACCGGCGCCTACCTCCTGGGGGCCTACTCCCTGGAGGAGGTCATGAACCGCAACGTACAGCAGGCGGCGGTCTCCTCCTCCGCCTCCGGGGCGGCGGCGGTGCCCAAGCAGGACGCCCTGCGGGCCGAGGAGTGGATGACCACCGCCTATACGGAATACGCCCTCTATGATCTGGACCAGGACACCCGCACGGAGATCGCGGTGATCCAGGTGGACCCGGCGGGCACCAACAGCACAGTGCAGATCTACGGCTGGCGGGACGGCACCTTTATGATCCGGGATACCGTCTCCCTGTCCGCGGGAATCGTCAGCAACGGCATCCGGAATGTGGCTGCCAACCTCCTCCGGGGGGAGGAAAACGTGCCGGTGCGGGCCCTGTATATCTCCAGCGAACTGGCCGACGGACGCCACGCGGTGGATGTTGTGGCCTACCGGGACGGGAAGCTTGCCAATCTGAGCCTGGATGAGACCGGCGTGAGCCGGGACGTGCTGGACCGGTATGTGGATCTGGACCCCGCGGACGTCAATGAGGACGGAGTGCTGGAGCTGCCCAGCCCCATCCAGCTGCCCAGCAGCAGCGACACCTCCGCCTCGGATTTCTGGCTCATCGACTGGAGCCAGTACACCAGCCGGGGGACAAAGGAGTATGTGTGCACCACCTACCACAATATTGCCGACGGCTGGTACCTGACGGTCCCGGAGGATTGGAAGGATCAGATCACGCTGAGCCGGAACGACTTTGTCACGGGACAGCGGGCGGTTTCCTTCTACCATCTGGACGAGAAGGGACAGCGGGAGAGCAGCCCCTTCCTGGTGATCTATAAATTTACCAGCCAGTTCAGCCGGGCGGAGACCTCCAACCGGTTCCTCCTGCGGGAGGAGGAGGGGGCGGTATACGCCGCCACCTTCTACGACAGCGACTGGAACTGCGGCATGGACAGCACAGAGCTTCAGGCGGCCTTCCATCTGATCCAAAGCAGCTGGAGCGACTGACGGGAAGCCGATGAGAGGGAGAAAGACATGAGAAAAGTTTTGGTTTTGGAGGATGAAGAGAATATCCGCAGCTTTGTGGTCATCAATCTGAAGCGGGCAGGCTATGAGACCATCGAGGCCGGCACCGGGGAGGAGGCCCTGGCCCTCATTAAGGAGGACCCGGGCATCAAGGTGGCGCTGCTGGACATCATGCTGCCGGGCATCGACGGCTTTGAGGTGTGCCGCCGCATCCGGGCCATGGACAGCAAAATCGGAATCATCATGCTCACCGCCCGCACCCAGGAGATGGACAAGGTCACCGGCCTGATGACCGGGGCGGACGACTATGTGACCAAGCCCTTCTCCCCGGCGGAGCTCACCGCCCGGGTGGACG
>NBJMR02800__coassemble_1458_pt1 | contig 38769 bp, 34 predicted proteins | sample NBJMR02800__metabat2_low_PE_003 | metagenome-assembled genome bin NBJMR02800
CCTCGCAGATTCGGAAAAAGACCTCCAGGGATGGACTTTTTCGCCCCTTTTCGATCTCATTCATAAACGATTGGGCGATTCCCACTTCTTTCGCCAATTTATACTGGCTCCAGCCTAACTTTTTCCGCTTGTTCTGGATCACTTCGCGATAGTCCTTCATAATCATCACCAGTCCAATTATAGCTCACAGCTATGCCCATGGAAATATATAGCTTTAAGCGATTGACTTGTATCGCTCACAGTGATATAATTGCCAATAGAGATAGGGAGTGACTTGAACAGTCACTCCCCACAACGAGGTGATATATATGGATGATTTCTCTATGGACTGGGATCAGGAGATTCAGGACATGGTGGACGACCTTCTTCTGGACACCCTGGTTCTGGAGCTGTGCCGACTGGCCGCGGCACAGGCCCCCTCCTCCCTCGCGCGCTTTCCCGGGGAGTGCCTGCCCGAACTGATTTCCCGCTGTGGGGATCACCTGTCCCAGCACGCCTTTGGCCTGCATGTGTGGAGCCGGGAGCTGTCCGCCCCCGTCAGGGGCGGCTCTCCCACATCTCCCGGGTGAGGACATAGAATTTTGTGGGCTTTTCCTGCCCGGTGGGCCCGTCCACCACGGTCTCCTCCATCTGGAAGGAGAAGCCGCTCTTTTCAATGACCCGCTGGGACTGGGGGTTGTCCGAGTAATGGCTGCACCACACAGCGGCCAGGCCCAGTTCCTCAAAGGCGTACCGCAGCAGCTCCGAGACTGCCTCAGGCATGAGGCCCCGCCCCCAGAACGCCGGGCTCAGGGCATAGCCCAGCTCGTCGTTCTTCTGGGGGAACTCCTCCCGGGTCTTTCCGGTAAACCCCGCCGAGCCGATCACCTTCCCGGAGGCCCGGTCCACCACCGCAAAGGTGTTGGGGGCGGCAAATACGGTTCGGATGATCTCCAAACTCTCCGCCTGGCTTTTATGGGGCGGCCACCCGGCGGGCAGGCCCACCTTTGGGTCCTTGGCGTACTCATACAAATCCGCCGTGTCTCCCTCCATAAAAGGGCGGAGGAGCAGCCGCCCTGTCTCTAACTGCGTCATTTTTGCTTCATCCCCCGTCTCATTCTGCATTCTGCATTTCTGCATTCTGCATTCCCTAGTCTTCCCACGGCTCCTTGTGGGGCTGCCACCCCTCCACCAGGGGTCCCAGCTGTCCGATGGTCTTGGGGGTGCATACGGCCACCACGTCGATGGTCTCGCCGTAGTCCACCTTCTCCACCTTGGCCTCCTGATAGAGCCGCTCCACCAGGCCGCCCTTGTCGTAGGGCAGGTGGATGGTCACCCGCTTGGCCCCGGTGTTCAGCCGCTCCCCGATGGCGGCCAGCAGACGGTCGATCCCCTCCCCGGTCTTGGCAGAGATGGACACGATGTTCTCCCCGTGGGGCCGGATCTCCCCGGTCCACAGGTCGCACTTGTTAAATATCTCCAGGCGGGGGGTCTTTTCCGCCCCCAGCTCCAGAATCAGCTGGTCCACCACCGCCGCCTGCTCCCGCCACTCCGGGTTGGAGGCGTCGATCACATGGAGGAGCAGGTCGGCAAAAGATAACTCCTCCAGGGTGGCCTTGAAGGCCTCCACCAGATGGTGGGGCAGCTTGCGGATAAATCCCACCGTGTCGGACAGGAGCACCGTGCAGGTGTCGGAGATCTCCAGGGTCCGAGTGGTGGTGTCCAGGGTGTCGAACAGGCGGTTGTTGGCGGGGATGGCCGCCCCGGTGAGCTTGTTGAGCAGGGTGGACTTGCCCGCGTTGGTGTAGCCCACGATGGCCACCACCGGCACCTCGTTCTTGATGCGCCGCTCCCGCTGGGTGGCCCGCACCCGGCGGACCTCCTTCAGCTCGGACTCCAGCTTGGCAATTTTCCGGTGGATGTGCCGCCGGTCGCTCTCCAGCTGGGTCTCGCCGGGGCCGCGGGTGCCGATGGCGCCCTCCTGGCGCTCCAGGTGGGTCCACATGCCCAGCAGGCGGGGGAGCAGATACTTGTACTGGGCCAGCTCCACCTGGAGGCGGCCCTCCCGGGTCCGCGCCCGCTGGGCGAAGATGTCCAGAATCAGGGCGGAGCGGTCCAGCACCTGAACCTTCAGCTCCTCCCCCAGCACCCGCTGCTGGGAGGGAGACAGGCTGTTGTCAAAAATCACCATGTCCGCGTCCATGGCCCGGACCAGCTCCCGGACCTCTGCCACCTTGCCCTCGCCGATGAAGGTGCGGGGGTCGGGGGCGTCCTTCTGCTGGAGCACCGTGCCCACGCACTCGCCCCCCGCTGTTTTCAGCAGGTCGGAGAGCTCCTCCATGGACTCCTCGGTGGCGTTCTCCTCTCTCTCCAGGCGGTAGGCCCACAGGCCCACCAGAACCGCCCGGTTCTTGGGTTTTTGTGTATTGGTCTCGGTCATAAAACCTCCAAAAGTTTCAAAATGGAATCCGCGGGGCAGGTGTACCACCTCAACTGTGCCCCGCTGGGAAAAAGTATCATCAGCGCCCGGATAAAAAGCCCTGATAAATCCGCTTCATTTCCAAAGCGTCCTCCGCCTGCGTCCCGGCTCTTCTCCCATTCGATGTTCCATCGAATGGGGACCCTTGTTTTTTTAAATGCTCGGCGGAAATCAATTCCGCCTGTGCCAAGATTTTTGCTGCGCAAAAATGCTTGTACGGCGCAAACGCGCCGCCCCATCTGTGATGGGGCCCCCTGCGAAAGCGCCCGGCTACTGCTCCGGTAAAAATCTTTGATAAATTTTCTTCATCTCCAGCGCGTCCTCCGCCTGGGTCCCGGCGCTTTCGCAGATGAACGTGGGCGACCAGTTCCGCCGGGCGATTTCTTGGGCCAGGGGCGTCCAGTCGGGCCCGAAGCCCCCGTCGTCGGCAAAGGTGCGGTGGCACTTCTCGCCCCCCTTGGGGGTGAACTCGATGTGGGAGAAGTGGCTGTGGAAGCGGCCGGCCCGGTCCGGGCCCAGCACCTCCTCCACCCGGTCCAGCATCCGCTCAAAAACCTCCGGGCCGTCGTCCGCCCCCAGGGAGCGGGCGTACAGGTGGCCGAAGTCGATGCAGGGGAGCAGCCGCTCGTCCAGGGTGCACAGCTCCAGTACCTCGTCCAGGTCCCCCAGCTGATTGATCTTGCCCATGGTCTCAGGGCACAGGGCAATGTGGGCAAACCCCTGGCTGTCACAGGCCCGGATCACCTGGGGCAGGGTTTTGAGGGCGATCTCCTGGGCCTCCCGCCGGGAGCGCTTCATCAGGGCCCCGGAGTGGATGACCACCCGCTCCGCCCCCATCCAGGAAGCCGCCTGACAGGCGGCGGTGACGTACCCGATGGTCTTTTGGACGGCCTCCGGGTCGGGATTGGCCAGGTTAATAAAGTAGGGGGCGTGGAGGGACAGGGAGATCCCCGCCGCCCGGGCGTTCTCCCCCAGCTTCCGGCAGGTCTCCTCCCCCACGTGGACCCCCTTGCCGCACTGGTACTCATAGCAGTCCAGGCCAAACTCGGCGATCCACTTGGGGGCGGCCAGGGAGGATTTGTGGATTTTGGAAAAGCTCTCCGAGTTGCCCGCCGGGCCGAACTTCGCACTCATAAGAACCTCCTTCTCCACCCCAGGAGGCGGAAGGGGGTTTCCACAGCATAGCGGAGATACCGGCCCGGGTTGCCCGCCAGACGGATGGGCTCCACCAGCAGGGGGACCACCCCGGCGTTGTTTGCCCCTAAAATATCGGTAAAGATCTGATCCCCCACCATGACAGTTTCCCGGGGTTCCCGGCCCATGCGCTCCATGGCCCGGAGGTAGCCCGCCTTTTTCGGCTTGCCCGAGTGCCCCTGGAAGGGGACCCCCAGGGCCTCGGCGTACTTCTGGGCCCGGCCGGGCTTGCGGCTGTTGGACAGGATAAAGAGCTGGATTCCCTCCCGCTCCAGGGCCTCCTTCCAGGCCGCTACCTCCGGGTCAGGCTCCAGCACCTTGTAGGGGGCCAGGGTGTTGTCCAGATCGGCCAGCACCAGGGTGATCCCCTTGGCCCGGAGGGCCTTGGGGTCCAGGGCGGTGACCGAGGGGTACACACCCTGGGGAATGGGTGAAATGGGCACAGATGTGTCCTCCTTAGTCTGTTCTAAAGGGCCGCCTCCCCGCATACAGTGGGAGAGACAAGCCCGGGAGCGGGCTGCTGCCGCTCCCTGTCTCTTGCAAGTATAGCACGGGAGAAAAATTTGGACAAGGGGGAAGCTGTCATGTCAATGGAATCCATCCTCGTAACCGTCTCGCCCGACCGCCTCCGGGAAGTGCAGGACCTCCCGGTGACGCCGGTCCACATGGCCTACCGCATGGGCAAGGGCCCCCACCTGTTCCGGGTCAGCGGAAGCGCCGCCCCCCGGGGCGGATTCATGTTTCTGGACTGCCGGAGCTTTGACGGCCTGGGCCCCACCCCGCCCTTCTGCCAGGAGGTTTTGCGGGAGTGCATGGCTCGGGGCTTCACCGGGGTGGTGTGCGACTTTGAATCCGGCCGCATCCCGCCCCTGGAGCAGGTAGTGCAGGAGCTGGGAAACCAGTGCTTTCGCCGCAGCTGGACCCTCCTGGTCCCGGAGCAGTACGGGCACTGCTCCCCCCACGCCCAGGTGTGCATCTCCTCCGCCCTGTCCGGGGGCACTCTGGTCCAGCGGCTGCGGGAGGCCCAGGAGCGCTTCGGCCGGGACCGGGTGGTGCTGGCCCTCCAGCGGGTGGCGGAGGACTTCTTCCTCCCCTCCCCCACCGGAAGCGGCACCCCCCTCACCCAGGAGGAGCTGCGGGAGCGCATTCAGCAGCGGCAGCCCTCCATCTTCTTCTCCCATGAGCTGTGCGCCCGGTACTTCACCTATATGAGCCGGGAGAGCGGGGCCCACTTCGTCCTCTACGACGACGCCTCCACCCTGGCCAAAAAGCTCCAGGTGGCCCGCAGCCTGGACATCCGCACCGTCCTGGCCGCCTGGCCGGAGATTGCCGACGCGGCGGAGGAGCTGGGACTGCGCCGCACCGCCTCCAACCGGGTCCTCCGTTGACGGGAGGCAGAAAAGCGGATACAATAGGGACACCCAGTTTTATTTTGAAGGAGGAACCCCCTATGGTCCGTCACATTGTCTCTTGGAACTTCAAGCCCGAGCTCACCCCGGAGGAGCGCCGGGAGGCCGGAGCCCTTCTGGTCGCCCGGGTCAATGCCCTAAAGGAACTCATCCCCTTCGCCCTGGAGGTGAAGGCCTTCTGCCCGCCTCTGGACAGCAGCAGCTGTGATTTCGTCCTCTACTCCGAGGTGCCCCAGGCGTCCGACCTGCCCCTCTACCAGAACCACCCCGAGCACCAGGCGGTGCTCCCCCTGATCCAGAAGTACCTGTGCGACCGCCGGTGCTGTGACATCGAGGGGTAACCCTTATACATGAAAATCCTCCGCGCCGACGGCGCGGAGGATTTTTTATGGTCGTGCGTCACACGCGCTCCGGGTACAGCCCGGCCTGCACCAGACGGCGGCGGATCATGGGACCCACCCACATGGCAAGGAGCATCTTCACCAGATCCCCTGGGATAAAGGGGATCACGCACATGCTCAGGGCGGCCATGGGGGTGCTGTCCATCACGAAGCAGAACCAGGCGGTGCCGAAGGCGTAGCACACGGCGGTGCCCACGATCATCCCCGCCAGCTGGAGCCCCCGGTTCCGGTACCGGTCGATCACCAGCCCCGCAATCACCGCCATGGGGATAAAGCCCACGATGTAGCCCCCGGTGGCTCCGGCCAGCTTGCCCAGTCCCCCGGTAAAGCCGGAAAATACCGGGACGCCCACCGCGCCGATGAGCACATAGACCAGATAGCTCACCGTCCCCCGCTTCCACCCCAGCAGGTAGAGGGACAGGTAGATGGCCAGATTGGTAAAGGAGATGGGCACCGGCCCGATGGGGATGGCCATGGGGGCAATCACACAGGTCACCGCCGCCATCAGGGCGGTCATAGCCATGCGGTAGGTCTTGCCCCGGCGGGCGGCGTGGGTCACTTCTTGATTCATGGGAGTGCTCCTTTCTTGAGTCGCGGCGTCTGTTTTCATATCTCATAGCCCAGTTGGGCCAGCATGGCCCGGTCACCGGCAATGCCGGTTCCGGTGGTGGTGAGCATGTCCCCGGTGATGGCCGCGTTGGCCCCGCACCGGAACAGCTTCCTTCCTCCGTCGGCGAAGCGCCGCCGCCCCGCCGCCATGCGAATCCAGGCGGTGGGATTCAGCAGGCGGAAGATGGCCACCGAGCGGAACACGTCCCCCTCCGTCAGGGGCTCCGCCTCCTCCAGCGGGGTCCCGGGGATGGGGGTGAGCAGGTTCAGGGGGATGGAGACCACCCCCAGCTCCGACAGGTCCAGGGCCATGTCGATGCGGTCCTCCCAGGTCTCCCCCATGCCCAGGATACCGCCGGAGCACACCTCCAGCCCGGCGGCCTGGGCCCGGCGGATGTTCTCCAGCTTGTCCTCATAGGTGTGGGTGGTGCAGATGTTGGGAAAATTCCGGCGGGAGGTCTCCAGATTGGCGTGGTACCGGGTTACCCCGGCCTCCCGCATGGCCTGGAACTCCTCGACGCTCTGGAGCCCGTGGGAGGCGCACAGGGCAAGGCCGGTCTCCGCCCCCAGACGGCGGTATGCCTCCAGGGCGTGGTCCAGCTCTCGGCCGTGGAGGCCCCGGCCCGCGGTGACGATGGAGTACCGGTGAACCCCCGCGGCCTCGTTCCGCTTTCCCTCCTCCACGATCTCCTGGACGGGGAGAAAGGGGTACTCCTCCGCCCCGGTGTGGTAGTGGCAGGACTGAGCGCAGAACCGGCAGTCCTCGCTGCACCGGCCGCTGCGGCCGTTGACGATGGTGCACAGCTCCCCCCGGTCCCCGCACAGGGCCCGGCGTACCTGATCCGCCGCCCGGCACAGTTCCTCCAGGTCTGTCTCCAACAGCACGCCCAGGTCGTCCCGCCGCCCCAGGCGCGCCCCGCTGATGATCTGTTCCGCCAATGATTCCATGGCCGCCCCTCCGTTCGTAAACCTTTCTTCCTCGTCAGTATACATTTTGCCGTCTCGATTGTCAACTATTTTTTTCCGTCGTTTACAATCCTCCAGGAAGTTCCCACCCAAAAGTTCGAGCCGTATTTCTTGCATTTCGCCGTTTTCTTCGGTATAATAAGGTACATTCCAGAACCTGTGATACGGTTTTTTCGTGCGGCAGAGCCCGCACGTCCCGCCGCTGCCTTTTCGTTGGGCTCCAGGCGAGATTTTACCCTCGGGAGGAGCAACGATATGATGCTGAACCAATGGAAACGCGGCCTTTCCGCCGCCGCGGCCCTGGCGCTGGCCCTGACTTTGGCCCTGCCCGCCTCCGCCGTCGACCCCCTCGCCTCCGGCGGCTTCGCGGAGGTGCTGATTTCCGCCCAGGAGACGGACATCCCGGAGGAGTCCCTCCAGCTGGCCCTCTATCAGCGGGACAGCACAGGGGCATTCCAATATACGGAGACTCTGGATTTCACAACGCCGGTGAACCGGGTCACCAAGGACGTGGAGCTCCATGTGACCCCCAACGCCCAGCAGGTGACTTTGACGGTGGACTACCTCACCGACCTGAGCGGAGACGGGGCCTATGAGCTGCTCACCGGCGAGGACACCCCGGTGTGGGACGTGCTCACCGCTTCGGGCTCCCTCGCCGCCGCCAGCAGCGGTGTCTCCACCGCCCTGACCACCGGCAGGACCTATACCATCTCCGCCGATGACCTGCTGCGCCGGGGAACCGCCGCCATTCAGGACCGCACCACCAGCGGCAGCACCAGCTACCTGTCCGGGCTCAGCGCCTCCAGCACAGAGCCCGAGTCGGTCATCTATATGGTGACGGTGACCTACCACTCCTCCGCCGATGACGCGGAGTATGAGCTGTGCTACTACCTGCGCCTCTATGAGGAGCTGCCCGCTCCCTCTGCCGCCGACTACCAGGACGTGCCGGCGGACGCCTGGTATTACGGCGCGGTGGATTATGCCGTCTCCCACGGCTATCTGTCCGGCACCAGCCGGAGCCAGTTCTCCCCCGAGGGCACGCTGACCCGGGGCATGCTGGCTCAGATCCTCTATCAGGTGGCCAGACAGCCGGACAACGGCGTCAGCCATTACAGCGACGTGCCCGACGACTCCTGGTGCTACGCCGCCGTCTCCTGGGTCTCTGAGACGGGCATCATGGACGGCAGCAACGGGAACTTCAATCCCGACCGGGCGCCCGCCCGCCAGGAGCTGGCGGTGGCCCTGTACCGCTTCGCCCAGAACGCCGGACTGGACACCCGGGACCGGGCGGACCTGTCCGGCTACGACGATGCCGGCCAGGTGGCCTCCTGGGCCCGGGCCGGCGTGGAGTGGGCCGTCTCGGCGGGCCTGCTGGCCGGCCGCACCGCAGAGGACGGCGCGCTCCTCCTCTCCCCCGGCGAGCCGGTCACCCGGGCGGAATTTGCCGCGGTCCTCCAGACCCTGTGCGAGTCGGTCCTTCCCTAGTCCAAGCCATACTGCGGCCCCGTACCTGTGATTCAGGTACGGGGTCCTTTTCTTTGCTCCGGGTTCCGGCCTTGCAATTCCGGCGCGTCGGGAGTATGATAGAGAAAATGAGTTTCACCTGTAAGGAGCAGCAACGCTTATGAACGTATTTGATACCCACGCCCACTACGACTCCGGCGCGTTCAACGGCGACCGGCTGGAACTGCTGGCTGCCATGCCGTCCCGGGGCGTGGAACTGATTGTCAATCCGGGCTGTGACCTGGAGTCCTCCCGCACCGCCGTGGAGCTGTCGGAGCGCTTCCCCTTCGTCTACGCCGCCGTGGGGGTCCACCCCTCCGACTGCGGAGAGTGGGAGGACAGCTGGCTGGACGAACTGCGGTCCCTGGCCGCCCGCCCCAAGGTAAAAGCCATTGGGGAGATCGGCCTGGACTACTACTGGAAGGAAAACCCGCCCCGGGAACACCAGCAGCAGGTATTCCACAAGCAGCTGGAGCTGGCGGAGGAGCTGGACCTGCCCGTCATCGTCCACGACCGGGAGGCCCACCACGACTGCCTGGAGGTGGTTCGGGCTCACCCCAAGGTTCGGGGGGTGTACCACTGCTACTCCGGCAGCCTGGAGGACGCCAAGGTGCTGGTCAAGCTGGGGTGGATGATCTCTTTCACTGGCACCATCACCTATAAAAACGCCCGAAAGGCCCTGGAGGTGGTGGAGTGGCTGCCCATGGACCGGATTATGATTGAGACCGACTCCCCCTATCTGACCCCGGAGCCCTTCCGGGGCAAGCGCAACGACTCCGGCCACGTCCACCTGGTGGCGGAGAAGATCGCCCAGATCAAGGGGCTGGAACCCGACGAGGCGGCCCGCATCACCCTGGAAAATGGGAAGCGCTTTTTCCGCATCCCCTGACCGATGTCCCAGGCGGCAAAACAGCAGGCCGCTTAAATACAACAGAACCATCAACATTTGAAGGAGGCGTGACGGCTATGACCATCACCTATGAATATGAGGGCGCGCTGTATGTGAACCTCACCAACCGCTGCAACTGCAACTGCGAGTTCTGCCTGCGCCACGGGAAGAAGGAGGGCTCCATCTACACCGAGGACTCCCTGTGGCTGGAGCGGGAGCCCACCCGCCAGGAGGCCCTGGACAGCTTCCTGAGCCGGGACGTGTGCTCCTACCGGGAGATCGTCTTCTGCGGCTACGGCGAGCCCACCTATCGCATCGACGACATTGTGTGGCTGGTGGACCAGCTGAAGGAGCGCTTCGGGGACAAGCTGCCCCCGGTGCGCATCAACACCAACGGCCACGCCAATCTGATCCAGGGCCGGGACGTGATCCCCGACCTGAAGGGGCGCATCGACACCCTGTCCATCTCCCTCAACGCCAACACCGCCGCCGAGTACGTGGCCCTGTGCCATCCGGTCCAGGGGGAGGCCGCCTACCAGGCCATGCTGGACTTCGCCAAGGAGGCCAAGGACTACGTCCCCCACGTGGTGTTCACCGTGGTGGACAAGGGCACCGTCCCCGAGGAGATCGAGGAGAGCCGCCGCATCGCGGACAGCCTTGGTGTCAAGCTGCGGGTCCGCAGCTACATTGACTCCTGAGGGCATTTCGAAACTGCAAAAAACCACCCGTCTCCAGCCTCTGGCCTGGGAACGGGTGGTTTTCTTGTTTGGTCAGCGGGGCTTCTCCGCCGACACCAGCAGCATCATGGGCCGGCGCATCTCGTCCCGCATGCCGGGCAGGTCCAGCATGTCCTCAGGGGGCTGGGGCTCCACCACGCGTTTGAGGCGGAACCCGTAGCTCAGCAGGGTGTTCAGATAGGTGGTGAGGGTGCGGTGGTATTTCACCACGTGCTCCCCCAGAAACACCGCATCCCGCTCCCCCTCATAGTAGTAGTTGTCCACCGGGAAGTGGAGAATCTCCCCGTCGGGGCCGTAGTACCAGTCCTGGGAGCCGTAGGCGGTGAACACCGGGTGCTCCGCCGAAAAGACAAAGGCCCCGCCGGGGGTCAGCCACCGGAAAATATTCTCCACCAGAGGCCCGAAATCCCGGACATAGTGGAGGGCCAGGGAGCTGAGCACCACGTCAAAGCTGCCCGCCGGGAAGGTCAGCTCCTCCATGGCAGAGCGGCGGTACTGGATGGCCGGGGCGCTGTTTTTGATTCGGGCCGTCTCCAGCATCTTCTCCGACAGGTCGGTCCCCAGGACATAGGCCGCCCCGTGCCCGGCGGCATAACCGCAGTGCCAGCCGTAGCCGCAGCCCAGGTCCAGCACCCGCTTCCCGGCAAAGTCCGGCAGGAGCTTTTGCAGCTCCCGCCACTCCCCCGCCCCCTCCAGGCCCTGGGTGGAACGGAGCATCTGGCTGTATTTTTGGAAAAAGCTCGGATTGTCATAGGAGTTTTCTTTCATGGTATCTCTCTTTTCTGGTTCTTCGGGGCCGGTCGGGGCTTCCCGCAGTTCGACAAGGCCTTATCCTTTACAGTATTTTCTCAAAGAAAACGGAATTCAAGCAGCCACATGGGGCCGCCCCTACGGCATTTTTCGCAGTCTCCCAAAGCGGCGCGTCCGGGAGGCCGCGCCCTACGCCCCAGCACCAGCCACACCTGCTCGGCAAAGCCAGGCGCGGAAGTGGAACCGCACCTGCCGCCATTTTTGCAAACCCAGGGCCCAGCGGCCCGATGAGGGCATCGGCCCCTACAAAATTGAGGCACAAGTCCACCGTCTGCAGAAAACGAACCGGCCCGACCATCGCCCCCTCATCCGTCCGGCCTAACGGCCAGCCACCTTCCCCCAAGGGGAAGGCTGTAGAAGATCAGGGGGCGAACTATCCCTTTTAGGAAATCTTCGTCATATGCGCCGCCGCCGACTTCATCATCAGCCGCTTGGTGCCCACGTTGTCAAAGGCGATCTCCACCAGGGCGTCGCCCCCCATCTTCTGGATGGACAGGATCATCCCCTTGCCGAAGGCCTTGTGCTGGACCATATCCCCCTTGCGGAAGTCCGCCGGGGCCGCGCTGGGCGCCGAGGAGATGCCGGAGGCCTTGGGCCGGGGCGCTCCGCCGCCGGACATGGCCCTGGTAAATCCGCCGTAGTCCCCGCCGGACGGGCGGCTCTCGTACCGGGGCCGCTGATCGAAGGGGTTCCCCCCTCCCCCGGCGTAGGTCCCCCGCTGCCCATAACCCCCGTAGCCGGAGGTGCGGCTGGGGACGCCTCCCCAGTCGGAGGTCTGGTCCAGGAAATTCCGGCCCGACCGCTCCAGATGCTCCGGGGGGATCTCCTCCAAAAAGCGGGAGGGCCGGTTGGAGCTGGTGCGGCCGAAGAGCATGCGCTGGTTGGCGCAGGTAAGGTAGAGCTTCTCCTTGGCCCGGGTCATGGCCACGTAACAGAGCCGCCGCTCCTCCTCCATCTCGTCCTGCTCCCCGATGGCCCGGATACCGGGGAAGATGCCCTCCTCGGCCCCCACCACAAAGACCACCGGGAACTCCAGCCCCTTGGCAGAGTGCATGGTCATCATCACCACACAGTCCTGGTCCGGGTCGTGGCTGTCCAGGTCGGTGTACAGGGCGATCTCATCCAGGAAGCCGGCCAGAGAGGGCTCGTCCCCGGCGTTCTCTAAGTAGCCCCGGATGGAGGTCAGCAGCTCCCGCACGTTCTCCAGGCGGGTGCGGTCCTCCACGGTGTTCTTGGTCTCCAGCATGGTGCCGTAGCCGGTGCGGACGATCAGCTCCTCATAGAACTGGTCCAGTGGCAGTTTCCCCAGCAGCTCCCGCAGCTCGCCCATCAGGCTGGTGAACACCGCCAGCTTGCCCGCCGACCGCTCCAGCTCCGGGTACTGCCGGGCGTGGTCGATGACGGCGTACAGGGAGGTATTTTCCCGCCGGGCCACCTCCTGGGCGGTCTCCACCGTTTTCAGGCCGATGCCCCGGGGCGGGTTATTGATGATTCGGGTGAGCCGCAAATCGTCCTCCGGATTGTTCAGGACGGCCAGATAGGCGATCATGTCCTTGACCTCCGCCCGGTCGAAGAAGCGGGTGCCCCCGATGATCCGGTAGGGGACCCCGTTGCGCTTGAAGGCCTGCTCCATCTGGTTGGACTGGGCGTTCATCCGGTAGAGGACGGCGTGGTCTTTCCAGGGAATACCCTGGCTGTAGTCCTCCAAAATGCGGGCGGCCACGTACTGGGCCTCGTCGCTCTCGTTCATGGCGGTGTACAGGTGGAGCTTCTCCCCCTCCCCTGCTCGGGTCCACAGCTCCTTGCCCTTGCGGCCCTGGTTGTTGCGGATGACCGCGTTGGAGGCCTCCAGGATGTGCTTGGTGGAGCGGTAGTTCTCCTCCAGGCGGATGGTGCGGCAGGCGGGGTACTGCTTCTCAAAGGAGAGGATGTTCTCGATGGTGGCCCCCCGGAAGCGGTAAATGGACTGGTCGTCGTCGCCCACCACGCAGAAGTTCTCATAGCCCCCGGCCAGGGTGGAGGCCAGCAGGTACTGGAGGTTGTTGGTGTCCTGGTACTCGTCGATGAGCACATACCGGAACTTCCGCTGGTAGAAGCTCCGCACCTCCTCGAACTGCTGGAGGAGCCGCACGGTGTGGAGAATGATGTCGTCAAAGTCCAGGGCGCTGGCCTCCCACAGGCGGCGCTGGTACTCTACGTAAATCTTGGCGATCTTGGCCAGGCGGTAGTCCCCGGACTTCTCGCACTCGGCCAGATATTCCTCCGCCAGCTTCATGGCGTCCTTGGCCCGGGAGATGTACCCCAGCACGGTCCGGGGCGGGAACTGCTTGTCGTCCAGGTTCAGGTCCTTCAGGCAGTCCTTGATGACCCGGATGGAGTCGTCGGTGTCGTAGATGGTGAAGGAGGAGGCGAAGCCCAGCCGGTCGATGTCCCGGCGCAGGATGCGCACGCAGGCGGAGTGGAAGGTGGAGGCCCACACGTCCTCCGCCTCCGGCCCCAGCATTTTGGCCAGTCGGTCTTTCAGCTCCCCGGCGGCCTTGTTGGTGAAGGTGATGGCCAGAATGGTCCAGGGGGCGGCGGGCTCCAGGCGGCACAGCCGCTCCTGGCGCGCCTTGTCCTCCGGGGCAGGGGCGATCTTTCCGGCGGCATAGTCCTCCAGGAATGCCAGGTCGTCGGAGGTCACCCCCTGGGGCACCTCCTCGCTGTCCGACCCCCGGCCGTACTTCATCAGGTTGGCAATGCGGTTGATGAGCACGGTGGTCTTGCCGCTCCCCGCTCCGGCCAGCAGGAGGAGGGGCCCCTCGGTGGCCAGCACCGCCTTCTGCTGCTCCGGGTTCAATTGGGAAAACTCCCGGGCGATGGCCCCCCGGCGGGCCTTGCAAAAGCGAAGTTCTTCTTGATGGTTGAGCATAGTCTCTCGTTCCTGTTCTCTCTAAAATCTCCCCGCCCGCCCCGCCGGGACGGACGGCTCATATCCAAACGTGCCTTTTATTGTATCGCAAAGGGCCCGCCCGGTCAACCGAAGTTTCTCCTCCTTGCGGCCGGCGGGGATGCCCTGTATAATAAAAGGCAAATAAGCCCCATCCTTGATCCACCGGAAGGAGGTCTCCCCATGAAGTTCCTCACCAAGGAGTGGAGCCAGCAGCTGACCAAGAAGGGCTTCCTGCTGAGCAGCCCTCAGGTAAACCCCCAGGCGGCAGCATTTTCTGAGTCGTTTTATCAGACGCTTTATCAAGAGGCGCAGCAGAAGCACCTGGATCTGATGCGGAAGGTAGCCGCACTGAGCAAGAAGCCCTTTCAGGCCGAGCGGGAGGCGGAGCAGGTCTTCCAAACCTGCATGGACTGGCGCAAGCAGGTGCGGCCCCAGGTGGGGGCACAGCTTCAGGACCGGTTCTCCTTCCACGACAGCACGGTGGTCAAAGTGGAGCGCACCCCGGACCGTCTCACCCTCTTTCTGGAGGACGGCGGCTACTCCCCGGTGAGCCGGGTGGACTTTCTCTCCCCCCGCATTCTGGAGGAGGACGAGGAGGTGGAGGGGGCCGTCTGGCTCTATGAGGAGATCCACCCCTCTCAAGGGGGCAACGAGTACCACGCCATGCTGTGGCGGGAAAATGACCAGCTGCTCTATTTCACGGTATTTGCAAAAGATCTTTGCATGTACGAAGAGGAGTAACGGAAATTCAGCCCCCAAAGCCGCAGAGAAAGACATCCCCCGCCTGCAATGTGCAGGCAGGGGATGTCTTTCTCTGTCTATGTTACGCCTGTTTTCCCTCGGCCTTTTCCTGGATGCCCTTGGGAGCCACCATGATGCGCAGGTGGGAGCCCTCGCCGCACTTGCCCTTCTCGTCGTGCACCTCGATGTCGAACCACATCTTTCTCCGCTCGATGCTCCGCAGGCGGGCGGTGGCGGTCACCTTCATGCCCACAGGGGTGGGGGCCAGGTGGCGGCAGTGGATCTCCGCCCCCACGGTGGTCATCCCCTCGTCCAGATAGGCCTTGGCCAGCTCCAGGGCAGCCGCCTCCATGAGGGCCACCATGTTGGGGGTGGACAGGATCTTGGACCCGGCGCTGCCGATGCGCTTGGCGGTCATCTCGTCGGTGACCTCCCAGGTCAGACTGTACTCGGTGGGTTTTTCCATGTTCCGTTCCTCCTTATGATTTCATCCCATATTATGGTTTTGCTTCCAGGTCTTCTTCGCCCGCCGCCTCCTGCCCCCTGCGGCCGCGCAGCTGCTTCAGTGAGTCCCACTGGGACAGGGCCAGCCCCACCAGGGTCAGCAGGGTGCCCCCGGCGGACATGAGGGTGACCACCTCGTGGAGGATCAGGACGGAGCAGACCACCGTAATCACCGGCACCAGATAGATGTACACCATGGTCCTGATGGGACCCAGGGTCTTGATGGCAAAATTCCAGGTGACAAAGCAGGCGGCGCAGGCCCCCAGCCCCAGGTAGAGAAACATCCCCACATAGCTGGGCTCGCTCAGCCGCTCCAGTCCCAGTCGGAAGTCCATGACCGCGGCGGCGGGGATCATAAAGAGGATGCCCCAGCCGAAGATCCGCCGGGTGGTCTGGAGAACGCTCCAGCCGTAGCCGCCGATCTGCTTGGTGAGCAGGGAGTAGACCGCCCACACCACGGCGGCCAGCACCGCCAGCAGATCCCCCCGGGGGTCCAGGGAGAGCTGGCTGCCGTTGAAGCTGATGAGGCAGATGCCCCCCATGGACACCACAAAGCCCAGCAGGAAACTCCAGCGGGGCCGCTCCTTCCCCCGGCTGAGAAGCAGGGTGAAGAGGGCAGCAAACAGGGGCGATGCGGACACGATCACCCCCACATTGGAGGCCGTGCTGAAGGTGAGGGCGATGTTTTCCAGCAGGTAGTAGAGGCACACCCCTGTCAGCCCGGCGGCGGCAAAGACCGCCTCCCTGTGCCAGTCCCCCACCTTCAGCCGCCGGGGGCACACCAGCCACAGGGCCAGAAAGCCCAGTACAAACCGGAACAGCAGGATCTCAATGGGGGTAAAGGCCTCCAGCAGCAGCTTGGTGGCGATAAAAGTGGTCCCCCAGTTCACCACGGTGAACAGCGCCGCCAGGTGCCCCAGGGACAGTTTCTCTTCCATGTCCGCCCTCCTCATCTCAGAGCTTTCAGTTCAGTGTACCACGAGAGGGCGGGCGCTGTAAAGGAAGAAACGCCGCTGCCCGGCTCCCTCCTCCCCATCCAGGGGTCGACGGATGGGGAAAACTCTGGTATACTGAGAAAAACACTTCCTTCCCCAGAGGAGGGTCAGGAGGCGCAGTATGGCCCATATTTTTGAGATCACAGACATCCATGCACCGGAGCTGCGGCCCTATACCCAGCTCACCCACGCACAGCTGCGCAGCCGCCGGGACCCGGAGCAGGGTATTCTCATCGCCGAGAGCGCCAAGGTCATCGCCTGCGCCCTGAACGCCGGCTGCCGGCCCGTCTCCTTCCTCATGGAGCGGCGGCAGCTCCCCGCCTTTGCGGAGCAGTTCCAGGACCGGTGCGGGGACGCGCCCGTCTACACCGCCGACCGGGAGGTCCTCGCCCAGCTCACCGGCTATGCCCTCACCCGGGGGATGCTGTGCGCCATGCGCCGCCCGGCCCTCCCCGCCATGGAGGACCTGTGCCGGGACGCCCGGCGGATTGCGGTGCTGGAACATGTCACCGACTCCAGCAACGTGGGGGCCATCTTCCGCTGTGCCGCCGCCCTGGGGATGGACGCCGTGCTGGCAGCCCCCTCCTGCTGCGACCCGTTTTACCGGCGTTCCATCCGGGTGAGCATGGGAACGGTGTTCCAGATCCCCTGGACCTGGATCGACGGGGCGTGGCCCACCCCCGGCCTCTCCCGCCTGAAGGAACTGGGGTTTCAGACGGCGGCCCTGGCCCTGGACCACCGCTCCGTCTCCATCGAGGAACCCGCGCTGGCCCGGGCGGACAAGCTGGCCCTCCTGCTGGGCTCCGAGGGGGACGGCCTCTCCCCGGAGACCATCGACGGGTGCGACTACACGGTGCGCATTCCCATGTTCCACCAGGTGGACTCCCTGAATGTGGCCGCCGCAGCGGCGGTGGCCTTCTGGCAGCTCCGGCCCCGGACCTCCGGGGAGGGTTAATCTGCCCATAAAAATGCCATTACTTTTGCGCCGCACAGCGGCACAAAAGTTCTCGCTTCCCTCTCCGGAAGTCTTGCACCGCAAGACTTCCGGGGCATTCGATTTCATTCGAGGCGGGCGGCTGCCCCCTCGAGCTCCCCCGTCAAAACTCACACCCATTCTGTTTCACAGAAGTCTTCGCCAAGCTGAAATCCGGCGCGGAGTTTACCTCCGCGCCGGATTTTTGCGCTCATGGCGGAAACACTCGTCGCACAGCCGCCCCCGGTGGTGGAGGGGCAGGGCCTTCCCGCAGCGGGCGCAGAAGCGGATGTTGTTGCGCAGCCGGTGGAGCAGGATCTCATTGATCTCGTCTGCCACCCGCTCCCGGCTGTCGTAGAGCTTGTCCTCGTCCACAGGGCAGTCGAAGGCCTTGGCAAAGGAGAAGTAGAGGTCCAGCTTCCGGTAGTACAGCTCCAGCTCCGGCAGGGTGACCTCCCCCTCCGGCTGTCCCGGCTGCTCAATGGGCTCCCCCCGCTGCCAGCGGTTCAGGAACTGGAAGAACAGCTCCCGCAGGGCCTCATCCGTCTCGTCAAAGGGGATGTTGGCCGCCCGCAGCTCCTGCTCCTTGGAGAGCAGGAATCCCATCTCCCGCATCTTGGAGATGATGGCGATGTACCGGGTGATGTCCAGCTTGCGGTAGGGCTCTACCGTGGGCATCTGGTTCCACTGGGTCAGGACCTCCAGCAGGTCAAAGTCCACCTGGAGCACCAGGTCGGAGAAGCCCACCACCGCGTACTGCAGAGGCGGGACCACCGCCTCCAGCCCGGCCCGGATCAGCTCCAGGTTCTGGGTGGCCCCCACATAGCCCTTGGCGTACATGCCGTACCGGCCCGCCCTGCCTGCGATCTGGCGGATCTCCTCCGGTTTCAGGGGGCGGCGCTCCACCCCGTCAAACTTCTCCGTGTCCATGAAGATGACCCGCCGGATGGGCAGGTTCAGCCCCATGCCGATGGCGTCGGTGGACACGATATACTTCATCTTCCCCTCCAGGAACCCCTCCATCTGCCTGCGGCGGGTGGCGTAGGGCAGGGCCCCGTAGATGATGGCGGGCTCCTTGCCGCTCTGGCGCAGGTCCTCCGCCACGCTGAGCACCCCCACCTTGGAGAAGGTGATAAGGGCGTCCCCGGGCTGCACCCGCTGGTAGTCGATGGGGTGAGTCATGCATATCAGAGGGGTGGTCCGCTGGTGCTCCTGCACCTCATAGGTATCCCCGCAGCTCTCGATGAGGCGGATGAGCAGGTACTTGGCCTCCGGGGCGGCGCACAGGTGGACCTCCGGGGCCAGCACCCCCAGGATGGCCCGGGTCCAGGCGTACCCCCGCTGGGGGTCGGCGATCATCTGGCACTCGTCGATGACCGCCACGTCATAGCGCCGCTCCAGGGACAGTTTCTCCGCCGTGGCGGCCATGTGGGTATCCCCCTCCCGGAGGTCCTCCTCCTCCCCGGTGGACAGGCTGCAGTCCACCCCGGCGTCCAGCAGGGTCTCCTGGGCCTCCAGGGCCAGCAGCCGCAGGGGGGCCAGATAAATTCCCGTCCCGGCTCGGATGAGCCGCTGAAACCCGGCGTAGGTCTTGCCCGTGTTGGTGCCCCCCAGGTGGAGGACAAAGCGGCGGCGCATGGCCCGGGCCTCCGGGTACTCGTCCTTGGGGTTCAGGGCGATGAGCAGGGACAGGCTGGTGCGGATGGCCTTTGGCACATACCACACCGACCAGACGGCCCCCAGCCCCTCCAGCAGCAGCTGCCCGGCCGGAAAGCCCTCCGCCTGGAGAAAACGCTCCACGCCGGCCTCGGGCTGCTGATCCGTGAAGTCTGCCAGCGCCTGCCCGGAGGCGGCCCGCAGCACATTGGGATAGCGGGCGTAGACCTGCCCGGCGAGCGGGTGGTCCGGGTGCTCCCCCAGCCAGCTTCCCGCCTGGAGGAAGTGCTTCAAAATCTCTGGCAGGCGCCTGCTGTCGCACCGCTGCTCCAGGGCCAGAAACGCCCCCAGCCAGGCCGCCGCCTGGGAGGTGCGCACTCCCCGCCCCTTCGTCCCGGCGGGGAGCCGGTCCAGGATTCCCCGGTGGTAGTGCTCCGCCAGCCGCCAGGCTGTCCCGCCGTCCGTCTCCGCCGCCTCCCAGGCCCGCCGCAGCGCCCCGCAGACCGCCTCCACATCCCGGGGCTGGCGCTCCCCACCGGAGCGCCGGCGGTTTCTTCCCTGGGCAAACTGGGGGGTGCTCTCCGCCCGGCTCACGTCCTCCTTGCTCCAGGCCCGGACGAAGCGCCCGTCAAAGGGCAGATAGCGGGGCTCCGGCAGCAGCTCCCGGATCAGAGCGTTGGTCCACCCCCGCCGCTTCAACAGGGAGGCGGTCCAGTATTTTCCTCGGCTGCGTCCCGACACGGTGCATTCTCCTCTCTCCTGTGCAGTCGCTCTCCTGTCCAGTATAGCCGAAGCGGGCAAAATCTTCAACCGCAGATCGCGCTGCCCTTTCCGGCCGCTCTATGAATTGGGCGGCAGCCGCAGGTCCAGCCCCCGGATGCGCCGGCGCAGGGGCAGGATGGCGGAGGGAGACACAGACAGCTCGTCCACCCCCATCCGGAGAAAGAGCTCGGTGAGGGCCAGGTCTGCCCCCAGCTCCCCGCAGACCCCCACCCAGCAGCCGTGGCGGTGGCCCGCCTCCACCGCCATGCGCACCATCCGCAGCACCGCCGGATGGTGGGGGTCGTAGAAGGGGTCCAGCCTGGGGTTCTGCCGGTCAATGGCCAGGGTGTACTGGGCCAGATCGTTGGTGCCCAGGGAGAAGAAGTCCACCTCCCGGGCCAGCTCGTCGGCGATCATCACGGCGGCGGGGGTCTCCACCATGATCCCCACCTCCACACGGCCCATAGGACAGCCCTGGCCGTTCAGCTCCCTGCGGCAGTCCTCCAGCAGTTCCCTGGCGTCCTTCACCTCCCGCACGGAGATGATCATGGGAAACATGACGGCCACCGTCCCGTAGGCGCTGGCTCGGAGGATGGCCCTCAGCTGCGTTTTGAACAGGTCTTTCCGGGTCAGGCAGATGCGGATGGCCCGGTAGCCCAGGGCGGGGTTCCCCTCCTTCTCCAGCCCAAGGTAGTCCGCCTGTTTATCCGCCCCGATGTCCAGGGTGCGGATGACCACCTTTTTCCCCGCCATGGTCTCCACCACCCGGCGGTAGACGGCAAGCTGCTCCTCCTCCGTGGGGGGATGGCCGCTGTTCAGATAGAGGAACTCGCTGCGGAACAGCCCGATGCCCTGGGCGTCGTTCTGGAGGACCAGGCCCACGTCGGCGTCGCTGCCGATATTGGCGAACACCTGGATCTCGGTGCCGTCCAGGGTTATATTGGGCTTCTTCTTGAGACCCTGGAGCAGGGAGGCCTGCTCTGCGTCGGAGCGGCGCTTAGCCTCCATGGCGGCCAGGAGACTGGGCGCCGGGTCCACATACAGGCACTGGTTATAGCCGTCCAACACCGCCATTCGGCCGTCCCAGGCCGGATCCGTCTCCACCCCCACCAGGGCGGGGATGCCCATGGTCCGGGCCAGGATGGCGGTGTGGCTGTTGGTGGAGCCGCCCCGGGTGACAAAGCCCCGCAGCTTCCGCTTGTCCAGCTGCACCGTCTCGCTGGGGGACAGGTCGTCCGCCATCAGGATGAAGGGCTCATCCCAGTCCGGTTTCTCCTCCGCCCCTGCCAGGACGGCCTGGAGCCGGTGGGCCACATCCCGCACATCCGCCGCCCGGGCCTGCATGTAGGTATCCTCCATGGCCGCAAAGGCGGCGGCAAAGTTCTCTCCCGTCACCTGGACCGCGTGCTCGGCGGTACCCCCCTGGGTACGGATGACGCTTCTCACCGCGTCCAGAAAGTCCTCGTCCTCCAGCATCATCTGGTGGATCTCAAAGATGGCGGCGTTGTCCTCCCCCACCTCCCCTACGGCGCTCTCATAGAGAGACCTCAGCTGGGCCTGGGCCCTGGCGCGGGCCTGCTCAAACCGCTCCAGCTCCTCCTCCGGGGCGAGGCCGGAGATGGACTGGGCCTGGACCTCCCGTTTCTGAAACCAGCGGAGCCGGCCGATGGCAATTCCATCCCATATGGATTTCCCTGCGGCAGCCTTCACATCCGTCCACATCCTTTCCTGGGCGGCAAAAGCGCCCTGCGGATTTTAGTCTCCGCAGGGCGCTTTCTTTTATGTGGGCCTCTCTCACAGATTCTCCTGGAAAAACTTCTCCATGGCGGCGGCGGCCTCCTCCTCATCGGCCCCCTCCACGGTGACGGTCACCGTATTTCCCTGCTTGATTCCCATGCCCATCAGGGCCATGAGCTTGGTGGCGGCGGCGGTCTTGCCGTCCTTCTCCACGATGATGGAGCTCTGGAAGGCTTTGGCCGCCTTCACCAGCAGGCCGGCGGGGCGGGCGTGGATGCCCACGGGATCGGTAATGGTGTACTGGAACTGTTTCATGATTGTATGCACTCCTTTTCTTTGTATCCGTTTCCGGGATGACCCGCCCTTAGTTACGGCGGAGTAATAACATGGATTCGTAGGGCCGCAGCTCCATCTCCGGCTCAGGCTTGGAGTCGGGGTAGTTGGCCAGCAGGACCTGGTATCCCTCCAGGTCCACCGGGCATTTCCAGGTACAGGGCTTTCGGTAGAAGTTGCTGACGCACAGCAGCTCCGTCCCCTCCCAGCTGCGCCGGTAGGCCAGCACCGAGGGGTTCTCCGGGTCCAGGGGGGCGAAGTCCCCCTGGGAGATCACATCGTGCTCCCTGCGCAGCTGAATCAGGGTCTTGTAGTAGGAGAAGATGGAGTCCGGGTCGTCCACCTGGGCGGCGGCGTTGATCTTCTCACAGTTGGGGTTGACGCTGATCCACGGGGACCCGCCGGTGAAGCCGCCGTTTTCCGAGCCGTCCCACTGCATGGGGGTGCGGGCGTTGTCCCGGGAGTGGACCTTCAGAATGTTATAGGCGCTCTCCTGGCTCATACCCTTGTCCCGCAAAATCTGGAAGTGGTTCAGGCTCTCCACATCCCGGTATTGGCTCAGATCGGTAAATCCGGCGTTGGTCATGCCGATCTCCTCCCCCTGGTAAAGATAGGGGGTGCCCCGCAGGCAGTGGATCACCCCGGCCAGCATCTTGGCCGACTGCTTCCAGTACTCCCCCTCGTCCCCGAAGCGGGAGACCACCCGGGGCTGATCGTGGTTGCACCAGAACACCGCGTTCCATGCGTTGTGCTCCGCCATCCCCTGCTGCCAGGAGAAGAGGATGTCCTTGAGCTTCTGGAAATCCGTGGGCACCAGCACCCACTTCTCGTTGCCCATGAAGTCCACCTTCAGGTGGTGGAAGGAGAACACCATGGTCAGCTCGTGGCTGTCCGCCCCGGCATACTGGAAGCAGTTCTCCATGGAGGTGGAGGACATCTCTCCCACGGTGATGATCCCCGGGTCCCGGCCGAAGGTGGCCTCGTTGAGCTCCTTGAGATACTGGTGGATCTTGGGCCCGTCGGTGTAGAACCGGCGGCCGTCCCCCTGGTGGTCGTCCTCAAAGGAGTCCTTGCTGATCAGGTTGATCACATCGAAGCGAAAGCCCCTGACCCCCTTGCCCATCCAGAAGCGGACCACGTCCTGGACCTCTCGCCGGACCTCCGGGTTGTCCCAGTTCAGGTCCGCCTGGGTCTTGTCAAAGAGATGGAGATAGTATTCGTCAAACTGGGGGACGTATTCCCAGGCACTGCCGCCGAATTTACTCTCCCAGTTGGTGGGAGGGGCGCCATCCGGCCTGCCTTTCTTCCAGATATAGTAGTTCTTGTACTTCGGGTCCCCGGCCAGGGCTTTTTGGAACCACTCGTGCTGGGTGGAGGTGTGGTTGAACACCATGTCCAGCATCAGACCGATGCCCCGCCGCTCCGCCTGGCGGGAGAGCTCCTCAAAGTCGGCCATGGTGCCGTACCGGGGGTCGATGTTCCGGTAGTCGGCCACGTCATAGCCGTTGTCGTTCTGGGGGGACACAAAGAAGGGGGTCAGCCAGAGATAGTCCACCCCCAGCTTTTTCAGGTAGTCCAGCTTGGCGGTGACCCCTTTCAATTCTCCCAGTCCGTCCCCGTTGGTGTCCAGGAAGGACTTGGGGTAGATCTGATAGACGACGCTCTTCTTAAAATCCTGCATGGGAACAGCCTCCTCTTAGAAGCGGATGACCACGGTCCGGCCCGCCTGGGCCTCCACGTTGGTCTCAAAGGTGGGGGTGAGGTCGCCGGGATCGGTGACCAGGAAGGCGGTGGTGGTGGGGTGTCCGGCCGCCTTGATCTTCTCCGGATCGAAGGTGATGAGTTTGTCGCCCAAGTGCACCCGGTCCCCCTCCTTCACATGGAGCTGGAAGCCGTCGCCGTTCATGGACACCGTGTCGATGCCCACGTGGATGAGCAGCTCCGCCCCGTTGTCCAGGGTGAGCCCCACCGCGTGGCGGCTGTCCTCAATGACAGAGCACACGGTGGCGTCGGCGGGGGCCACTACCACGTTGCCGGTGGGCTCAATGCCCACCCCCTCTCCCAGGATGCCCTGGGAGAACACCTGGTCGGGGATCTCCTCCATGGGGATGACCCGGCCGGACAGAGGGGCGGTGACGCCCTCCGCCCCAGCGGCGGGGGGCTCCGCCTGTGGCTGTTCCTCTGCGTCGGGGGCGACGGAGGGGGCCGCGGGCTCCGCGGCGGCCGTACTCAGCCCCCGGTCGGCGGCGGACAGCTTCCGGCTGCCCACCAGGATGGTCAGGACAAAGGGCACCGCGACGGCCACCAGCATGGCGATGAGGAAGTTCAGCCAGAACTGGGGCTTGATGGACAGAATCCCGGGTAGGCCGCCCACACCGATGGAGTAGGCCTCCACGCCGGTGCCGATGGAGATGACCGCCCCGCAGGCGGAGCCGATCATGCCGCACACCAGGGGAAACCCGTATTTCAGGTTGACGCCGAAGAGGGCGGGTTCGGTGACGCCCAGGTAGCAGGAGATGCAGGCGGGGATGTTCACCTGCTGGGCCCGCTCATTCTTCTTTTGGAGCACGCTCATAGCCAGCACAGCGGAGCCCTGGGCGATGTTGGACAGGGCGATCATGGGCCACAGGTTGGTGCCGCCGTACAGGTTCACCAGCTGGGAGTCGATGGCGTTGGTCATGTGGTGCAGTCCGGTCATCACAATGGGGGCGTACAGCAGGCCGAAGAGGGCCGCAAACAGCCAGCGCACATTGGAGGTGAGGCCGGCATACACCACCGAGGCGATGGCGTCGCCGATCTGCCATCCGATGGGACCCACGATGGTGTGGGCCACCAGGACCGCCGGCACCAGGGAGCAGAAGGGCACCACGATCATGCTCACCACTTCGGGGCAGATCTTTTTAAAGAACTTCTCCAGGTACACCAGCACAAAGCCGGCCAGCATGGCGGCGATGACCTGGCCCTGATATCCGATCATCTGGATCTGGACAAAGCCGAAGTCCCACACGGGGATGTCCTCCACGGCGGTGGTGGCCACCGAGAAGCCGTTGAGCAGCTGGGGGGACACCAGGGTCAGGCCCAGGATGATGCCCAGGATCTGGGTGGTGCCCATCTTCTTGGTGATGGACCACACGATGCCCACGGGCAGCATGTGGAACACCGCCTCGCCGATGAGCCACAGGAAGCTGTACATGCCGGCCCAAAACTGGGACACATCCGCCAGGCTCTGGGTCCCGCCGCCCAGGAAGTTGATCTCACCGATGATGTTGCGGAAGCCCAGGATCAGGCCGCCGCAGATGAGGGCGGGGATGATGGGGGCGAAGATCTCGCCCAGAGTGCCCATGATCCGCTGGAGCAGAGACTGGTTCGTCTGGGCAGCCGCCTTCACCGCATCCTTGCTGACCCCCTCAATGCCCGCGCAGGCGGTGAACTCATTGTAGAAGATGGCCACATCGTTGCCGATGATGACCTGAAACTGTCCGGCCTGGGTAAAGGTCCCCTTTACCGCCGGGATGGCCTCGATGGCCGCCGTGTCCGCCTTGGCCGGGTCCGCCAGCACAAACCGCATCCGGGTCATGCAGTGGGACACCGCCTGGATATTTTCCCTGCCTCCAATGGCTCGCAGAAGCGTCTGTACATCTGCCTGATACTTTGCCATGGGCGCCTTCCCTCCTGTTGCTTCTAATGTTTATCCTAGATTTCCCTCGTTTTTTGGAGAAATCCCGTCTCTGTGCACCACAAATCATAGTATACTTGTTTAAACAAGTCAATGCGCCATTTTCATAAAACTGGAATCTGTTTTTTGTTCAAATTCACCCAGCCGCTTGTCCTTGACTTTTCCAGGCCGGGAGTGGTAATCTGATACCGCATCACAACAAGTTGTTTAAACAGGGAGGCCCCCTATGCCCCGGCAGAAATACGAACAGATTTATTCCATCCTGAAAGGCCAGATCGAGGCCGGAGACTACCCGGTGGGCGGCCTGCTCCCCTCGGAAAATGTGCTTATCGGGGAGTTTCAGTGTTCCCGGAATACGGTGCGCCGTGCCCTGGCCAACCTGGTGCGGGACGGCTATGTGCAGACCCGGCAGGGCTGGGGGGTGTGCAACATCTACCAGCCTATTGAGACCTCCGCCTACACCATGGGCACCATCGAATCCTTCGCGGAGACCGCCCGCCGCACCGGCCAGAACAGCGCCACCCGGGTAGTGCTGTTTACCACCTGCACCGCCGACGAGGCCCTGTCCCGCCGCACCGGCTTTCCCCCAGGCACCGAACTCTTCTATCTCCAGCGGGTCCACGACCTGGACGGCGTGCCACGCATCTTCAACCACAACTACTTCCGCCGGGACTGCATGCCCGGCCTGACGAAGGAGATCGCCCAGGGCTCCATCTACCGCTATCTGGAGCAGGAGGTCCATATGTCCATTGTCACCAGCAAGCGCACCATCACCGTGGAGATGGCAGATGAGCTGGACCGGACGTGGCTGACCTTGGACGGCTTCAACTGTCTGGCGGTGGTGAGCAGCCAGACCTACAACAGCGACGGAGCCATGTTTGAGTACACCCAGTCCCGCCACCACCCCAGCATCTTCCGCTTCCAGGACAACGCGGTGCGCACGGCCGCCCGCCCGCCGGCGGAGCCGTGACCTGCCCGAAAACTGTCTGACCGGACCGGCTCTTTATAGTGTGCCTGGAGCGTGGATAAAAATACCTCTGGGTGACGTTTCCCAAACAGGTCCGGCAAACCAACAGAGACAAATTTTCCCTGATACAGGAAAGCTGTCTGCGGCAGGGGGACTGTTATAAGGAACGGATCCATACACAAAGGATTGTCGAAGGGTCGCGCTATTCAGTATACAAAGCATTTCCAGCGGGAAAATCTGCGGGATTTCCCCCACCTTGCTTCTGGGCCGCCGGCCCCTCCTCTCTAAGCATTGCGGCTGACACATTTCTTCTCCCCGCCTGCCTGACCGCACAGGTGACGGCCGGCGCGCAATACCGGCAGGAACCCCAAAGGGCTTGTCCGCCTTAACCCTGGAACACCTTATGACACAAAAAAACTGGTGCAGAACCATTCTGCACCAGTTTTTCAGTTTTATTGAGACGGAATTTTGGCTTGAGGGCGCCGTTCGGCGCGGCTCGCTTTCGCTCGCAAAAGAGGCCGAACTGGACGGCTTTCAGCCGCCTAGCTTCGCAATGGCGGCTTTCGCCGCCATTTGTTCGGCCGCCCCAGAAAAGCTCCGCTTTTCCGGGTTCCCTTATTTTTCAATCCTCAGGCGGGCAGAGCCCACCTTCCGGCAAGAAAATTTCCGGCTTTCAGCCGGAAATTTTGCTTGGACGCGCCGTTCGGCGCGGCTCGCTTTCGCTCGCAAAAGAGGCCGAACTGGACGGCTTTCAGCCGCCCAGCTTCGCAATGGCGGCTTTCGCCGCCATTTGTTCGGCCTCTTTTTTGCTGTGGCCTTTGCCGGAGCCCACGGGGGTACCGTTCAGGTCCACCTCCACGAAAAAGCGCTTATCGTGGTCGGGACCCTCCTCGCCGGTGAGGCGGTATTTCAGCACCTGGCCGCTCTCCCGCTGGACCAGCTCCTGAAGGGCGGTCTTATAGTCCCGGGAGCTGTTCAGTCCCTCGATCTCCCGGCAGAGGATATACCGCTGGATGATCTTCCGGGCCGATCCGATGCCGCCGTCCAGATAGACCGCCGCCAGCACCGCCTCCACTGCGTCGGCCTGAATGGAGGGCCGGTGCCGTCCGCCGCCGGACTCCTCCCCTTTTCCCAGGCGCAGGTACTCCCCCAGATTCAGCTCCGCGGCCACCTCCACCAGGCTCTCCTCGCACACCAGGGCCGCCCGGGTGCGGGTCAGCTCCCCCTCGGGCAGGTCGGGGTGGTTGCGGTACAGGTGGTCGGCCACCACCATGCCCAAAATGGAATCCCCCAGAAACTCCAGCCGCTCGTTGCTCTGAAGCTTGCCCCGGCTCTCGTTGGCACAGGAGCTGTGGGTCAGGGCATTTTCCAGCAGGGCTGTATTTTGGAAGGTATATCCCAGCTTTTCTTCTAACGTGGTCATTCGGCTCTCTCTCCTCTCCGATCAGGGCCGTCCGGACAAGCAAAACTCCGCCGGCGGCGGAGTTTTGATGGTATGTCCAGCATTGGGGGCTGATCAGTCGACTTTACTCTGCAGAAAATGGACCAGGTCTCCCACCGTCTTTACCGAGGCGGTGTCCTCTTCGGTGAGCTCGCCGATGTCGAACTCCTCCTCCAGAGCCATGGTCAAATCCACCAGATCCACAGAATCCGCGTTCAAATCGTCCTCAAAGGAGGTATCCATGGTGATGGAATCGGCATCCACATTGAACTGCTCTGCGATCAGTGCGCATACTTTTTCAAAAATCATAGCTGACTGCTCCTTTTGCTTGTGCGTACCGGCACGTTTTTCTTTCCTTACTATATGCAGAATCCCCCGCCCTGTCAATAGTCAAATGGGAATTTCTCCGCATCACTCGTGTCTGCCGCCCTCCAGCTCCACGGGGTCCAGCCGCATGACGTCGATGTTGGCCGCGATATTTTCGATGATCCCGGAGGAGGCCACCTGGCTGGCCTGACGGACGGCGTTCTGGATGGCCAGGGCGTCGGAGGAGCCGTGGGCCTTGATCACCGGCTTGGAGATGCCCAGCAGGGCGGTGCCGCCCACTTCGCTGGAGCTCATCATCTTTTTTAGGTTTTTCAGCCCGTCGGCCACCAGCACGGCGGCCAGCTTGGTCAGCACTCCCTTCAGGAACATCTTTTTCAGTTCCTTGGCCAGATAGAGGCCGGTGCCCTCCATGGTTTTCAGGAAAATGTTCCCGGAGTAGCCGTCGGCCACAATCACGTCCACCGCGCCCTCCACGGCCTCCCGGGCCTCAATATTGCCCACGAAGTTGATGCGGCCCTCCTCCCCGGCCTTTTTCAGCAGGGGGTATACCTCGGTCTGAAGATCGGTGCCCTTGGAGGGCTCCACGCCGATGTTCAGCAGGCCCACCTTGGGCTCGGGGCGGCCCAGCACATGCTCGGCGTAGTAGGAGCCCATGTAGGCAAACTGGATCAGGTACTCCGGCGGACACTTCACATTGGCTCCCGCGTCGATGAGGATGGCCCCGCCGTTCCCGGTGGGCACCACAGGGGCCAGGGCCGCCCGGCGGATGCCCTTGATGCGCTTGATGAGCAGGGTGGCCGCCCCCAGCAGGGCCCCGGTGGACCCGGCGGACACGAAGGCGTCCCCCTCCCCGTTTTTCAGCAGGTTCAGCCCCACGGTGAGGGAGGAGTCCTTCTTCTCCCGGAATGCGGTGGCCGGGTTGTCGCAGATCTCCACCACCTCGGAGGCGTGGGCGATCTCCACCCCCGCGGGCAGGTCCTGGATGCCGTTGTCCTTGAGCACCTTCAGGATCTCCTCCCCACGGCCCACCAGGGTGATGTCCACCCCGTACGCCTTGTTGGCCTGGATGGCCCCCATGACCGGGGCCTGGGGCGCGTTGTCGCCGCCCATGGCGTCCACGATGATCTTCATGTCAAGTTCCTTCTTTCTTCGGTGGTATCAAAGTCCTGGGCTCGTCGATTAAACCTAGGAGGTAATCCGCTGAGACGTTGTAATGCTGACAAATTGCCGCAAGCCGGTCAAAGGAGGTGGCCTTTCGGCCGTTTTCAATGTCGCTGATGGTAGCCTGCGTGGCTCCGATGGCTTCCGCCAGCTCTTTTTGCTGTTCTCCACGCGCTTTTCGGAGTTTTTTCACACGAATCGCAAAAATTTCCTTGCAGAGCATGGCAGCACCTCCTTGACAAATATATCTAACTGCATTATTATATATCTATAGGCATTTTAAATGGTGGTGTCAATATGTTACCAGAACTTCAAGCACTATATTACTATGAGACAGAACAGGAGCACTTAAACTTTGACTCAGACCCGGAATATCAAAAGAAAATGGCCCTGGCCCTGGCAGAGCTGGGGACCCCAGAGCTCTCCCCCGTCCTTTTTTCTCTGCTGGATACTGCAAACCAAATCAGCTTTACACACGGTTTCCGCCTTGGGGTTTCCCTGATTCGGTGGGCGCTGCGGGGATAAGAAGACTTTTTCGCAGGGATTTCGCCGCCTGTTCTCGTTTCCCGCACCTCTGTAGGACGCGACGGCTCGGCGCGCCGCCTCTGCCCTTCGTTTTGGGCGGGGGATTTCGCCGCCCGCGGGCGGCAAGTGACTTTCTCAGCGATGAGAAAGTCACCAAAGAATCGCCAGGGGGCCGTTCAGCTGGGCACTCCGTGCCCATATTCACGTCCCCCTGGACCCCCATTTTACGGGGGCCCCAATTAGGCAAACCTGGCGGTTGACGCAAAGGCGCGGGTGGACAGTGGATTGATTTCCGGTCTATCACCGCTGCCGCTGAGGGTTCGGTAACCTTTGGGTACTGCTCCTTCTGGTGGAAAGCGCGCCTTTTGAAGTGTTCGGGCTCAAGTGCGGCTCAGGGGGTCGGCACAACCTGAGACGTTTCCTTATGTTCGTAGGGGCGGCACACCGGGCCGCCCGTGGTTCTAGGTTTTGCACACGTTCTTGCAGCACCGTAGGGGCGACCCTTGCGGTCGCCCGTGGAAATACGGATTGCGGTTCAAGAGAGCTCCCTCATCCGCCCCCTTCGGGGGCACCTTCCCCCTTGGAGGGGGAAGGCTATTTTGCATCGGAAGCGTTGGCTCGAGAAACCAAGGCGCAGTCCGAAAACCGCAGCAAAATCAAATTTTGCGCACCCAGGCCCCCAGTGGGGCCGGATTCAAACGCAGGCAAGCACTCCTGGTTTTGCGCGCCGGAAATGCTGCAATGCCTTTCAGGAGGGTCCCCCGTAAATGGGGGGTCCAGGGGGTGAGCGAATATGAGCGCGAAGCGCTCATCCTGAGCTCACCCCTTGGTGCCTCTTTGGCTTCTTTCTGGGCATCCAGAAAGAAGCTCGCCGCCCGCAGGCGGCGAAATCCCCCTGCGGAAAACCACCGAGGCGGCGCGTCCAGGAGGCCGCGCCCTACAGGAGAAACGAAACCTTCGGGGGCGGCGGGGGCAAGCCCCCGCCCTACAGGAGAAACAAAGCCCTCAGGGCGGCGAAATCCCCCGCGCACAAAAACCAGCCAGCGGCCCGATGAGGGCATCGGGCCCTACAAAGGAAGCAAAAATACCAAAGAGTGCAAAATCCCCCATGCGTTTAAGAAAGATCCAGCTTCTCCAAGGCCTCCAGGGCCCGCTTGGACAGCTCGGCATTCTTGTTCCGCTTCCCCTTGACCCGATACCCCAGGGGCGGGATAAGCCCGAAGTTTATATTCATCGGTTGAAAGTGTACCACAGAACCATCGCTGATGTAAAGAGCCAACGCGCCCATGGCGGTCTCCTGGGGGAAATCAATGGGGGGCTTCCCCTGCAGCTCCCGGGCCAGTTCCATGGCCGCCAGGCACCCGGAGGCGGTGGACTCCACGTAGCCCTCCACCCCGGTGATCTGTCCGGCGAAGCGGACCCGGGGCTCGGTGCGCACCCGGTAGTACCGGTCCAGCAGCCGGGGGGAGTCCAGGAAGGTGTTCCGGTGCATGACCCCGTAGCGCACATACTCGGCGTTTTTCAGGGCGGGGATCATGGAGAACACCCGCTTCTGCTCCGGCCACTTCAGGTGGGTCTGGAAGCCCACGATGTTGTAGATGGAGCCCTGAGCGTTGTCCTTTCGCAGCTGTACCACAGCGAAGGGCTCCTTTCCCGTCTTGGGGTCCTTCAGGCCCACCGGCTTCAGGGGGCCGTAGCACAGGGTGTCCCGGCCCCGCCGGGCCATGACCTCCACGGGCATGCAGCCCTCGAACACCCCGGCGTCCTCAAAGCCGTGGACCTCCGCCTCCTGGGCGGTGGTGAGGGCCTCCCAGAAGGCCTGATACTCCTCCTCGGTGAGGGGGCAGTTGATGTAGTCCGGGGTGCCCCGGTCATACCGGGAGGCGAACCAGGCGCTGTCCATGTCCACGCTCTCAAAGGTGACCAGGGGAGCCGCCGCGTCGAAGAAGTGGAGGTAGCTGTTTTGCGGATACCGGCCGGCGATAGCCTCCGCCAGCGGGTCGGAGGTCAGCGGGCCGGAGGCCACAATCACGTTTCCCTCCTCCGGGATGTCCAGCACCTCCCCCTCCACCACCGTGATGTTGGGGTGGCTGCGGATTTTTTCCGTGATGGCGGCGGAGAAGGCGTGGCGGTCCACCGCCAGGGCGCCCCCCGCCTCCACCCGGTGGGCGTCGGCGCAGGCCATAATGAGGGAGCCGCACCGGCGCAGCTCCTCCTTCAGGAGCCCCACCGCGTTCTCCAGCTGGTCGGAGCGCAGGGAGTTGGAGCACACCAGCTCCCCGAAATCCCCGCTGTGGTGGGCGGGAGTCATCTTCTGGGGCTTCATCTCCCGCAGCTCCACCGGGATGCCCCGCTGGGCCAGCTGCCAGGCCGCCTCGCTGCCGGCCAGACCGGCGCCAATCACGATCACAGGTTCCATGGGTTCCTCCTGTCTTTTGGGTCTCAACAATACAATCCGGCTTCCCCGCTGGGGCTTCCGGCGTGACTGAAGGGCTTCCCCCCTCCGGCCCTTTGGGCCACCTCCCCCACAAGGGGGGAGGCTTTTTCCTGACCTGATCAATCCGGAGAAACAATCGATCGTTCAATCGCTGTACAAACACCGGAGAAATTTTGGTCTACGTCCAGATTTGTAAAACGCAGTACGCGCATGTTCTGTTGCTGCAAATAAAAGTCCCGCTTCCTGTCATATTCATACTGCGCCCACTCATAGTGCCCACCCCCGTCCAATTCGATCACAAGGCGGGCGGATGGACAAAAAAAGTCCACAATATATGGGCCAATGGGCTGTTGTCGCCGAAAACGTGCAGGGTGTTTGGATAAAAAATCATACCATAGTCTGCGTTCCTGACGTGTCATATGCTTTCGCAGATCACGCGCACGCTTGATCATCTCTGAATCTGCATGTCCCATACACATCTCTCAATACACTTGGCTCCCCCCTTGCGGGGGAGCTGTCGGCGCAGCCGACTGAGGGGGGCTTTCCCCCGCTTACTCCTCTGACTTCTTAGCCGCCGTCTTTTTGGCCACTGTGGTCTTCTTTGCGGTGCTCTTGGCTGCGGTGGCTTTTTTCGCGGTCGTCTTGGCGGAAGCCGTCTTTTTCGCGGCGGTCTTCGTGGTCTTCTTGGCCGTGGAAGTCTTGGAAGCCGTCTTTTTGGCCGCCGTCTTTTTGGCGGCGGGCTTTTTTGCCTCCTCCGCCGCGGCGGTCTCACCGGCGGCCTCCGTCCCCTCCGCGGAAGTCTCGGTCTTTTTCCGCCAGCCGCCCCGCTTCTCCTCGGGGGTGAAGTTGGAGCAGGCCTCATTGATGCAGAAGGGCTTCTTGAAGCCCCGGCCGGACTTCTTGAACATGGTCCAGCCGCACACGGGGCAGTTGTCCTTCACCGGCACGTCCCAGGTCATAAAGTCACAGCGCTTGGACTCGTCCTTATTGCTCAGGTGCTCACAGCAGTAATAGGTGTATTGCTTGCCCGTCTTTTTGCTCTTGCCGGTGCGCTTGAGGAGCCGCCCCCCGCACTTGGGGCATTTTCCCGGCATCTCTACCACCAGGGGCATGGTGAAGTCGCACTCCGGCCAGCCGGGGCAGGCCAGGAAGCGGCCGAACCGTCCGGACTTGATCACCAGGTTCCGGCCGCACTGGGGGCAGATCTCCTCAGAAACCTCGTCGGGGACCTTGATGCGCTCCCCGTCCAGCTCCTGCTCCGCCTTGTGGAGCTCGGCCTCAAAGTCGGTGTAGAACTCAGAAAGAACCTTTTTCCAGTTGGCGGTCCCCTCCTCCACCTTGTCCAGCTCCTCCTCCATCTGGGCGGTGAAGGTGGGGTCCACGATGTCCTGGAACTTGTCCTTCATCAGGCCGGTGACCACCTCGCCCAGGGGGGTGGGGCGCAGGGCGCGGCCCTCTTTGACCACGTACTCCCGGTTGAGAATGGTGGAGATGGTGGGGGCGTAGGTGGAGGGGCGGCCGATGCCCTTCTCCTCCAGGGCCCGGATGAGGGTGGCCTCGGAGTAGCGGGCGGGGGGCTGGGTGAAGTGCTGCTCCTCCTTGGTGCCCTTCAGCTCCAAGGGCTCCCCCTCCTTCAGGTCGGGGAGGGGGGACTGGGGGGCCTCCTCCTCGTCGTCCCGGCCCTCCTCGTACACGGCGGTGAAGCCGGAGAACTTCAGCTCAGACCGGCTGGCCCGGAAGGAGTAGCCGGCGGACTGGGCCTCGATGGAGACGCTGTCGTACACGGCGGAGGCCATCTGACAGGCCAGGAAGCGGCTCCAGATCAGCTTGTAGAGCCGGAACTGCTCGGTGGTCAGGTCCTTCTTGATGTCCTCGGGCACCAGGTTCACGTCGGAGGGCCGGATGGCCTCGTGGGCGTCCTGGGCGTTGCCCTTGGTCTTGTAGTGCCGGGCCTTGGGGGGGTAATACTCCTTGCCGTAGCGGCTCTCAATAAAGCCCTTGGCGGCGGCGATGGCCTCCTCGGACAGCCGCAGGGAGTCGGTACGCATGTAGGTAATGAGGCCCACGGTGCCCTCGCCGGTGATGTCCACGCCCTCGTACAGCTGCTGGGCAATGGACATGGTGCGGGCGGGGGTCATGTTCAGCTTCCGGGAGGCCTCCTGCTGGAGGGTGGAGGTGGTGAAGGGGGGCGCGGGGTTGCGCTGCTTGTCCTGGCGCTTCACCTTGGCCACCGACCAGGGGGCGTTCTTCACCGCCTGGACCACCGCCTCGGCCTCCTCTTTGCTGTTCAGGTCCATCTTCTTCTCCCGGCCGTGGAACATGGCCTGGAAGCCCCCCAGATTGGGGGATATCCGGCTCAGGTCTGCCTGAATGGACCAGTACTCCTGGGGCTGGAAGGCACGGATCTCCTCCTCCCGCTCCACCACCAGGCGGGTGGCCACCGACTGCACCCGTCCGGCGGACAGGCCCCGGCGGATCTTCTTCCACAGCAGGGGGGAGAGCTCATAGCCCACGATCCGGTCCAGGATGCGCCGGGCCTGCTGGGCATCCACCAGATTCTGGTCGATGGCCCGGGGCTTGGCGATGGACTCGTTGACCACCTTCTTGGTGATCTCGTTAAAGGTCACCCGGTAGGTCTTGTCGTCGGGGATGTCCAGCAGCTCCTTCAGATGCCAGGAGATGGCCTCCCCCTCCCGGTCCGGGTCGGTGGCCAGATAGACTCTGCCGCTCTTCTTGGCCGCCTTTTTCAGGTCGCTGATGGTGTCCTCCTTGCCCTTGATGGGCTGGTAGTTGGGCTCAAAGCCGTGTTCCACGTCCACGCCCAGCTTGCTCTTGGGCAGGTCCCGGACATGGCCCATGGACGCCTTCACCTCATACCCCGGTCCAAGGTACTTCCCGATGGTCTTGGCCTTGGACGGGGACTCTACGATCACAAGATCGGTTTTTGCTGCCACGTTGATAAACCTCCATAGATTCAAAGGGGCCGCGGGGCGCGGCCCCTGAACTTTATTCGTCCTCCAGCTTCACCAGAGAGGAAAACCGCCGCCCCGGGTGCTCCTGGACTGCGCCGTCCACCTGGAGCATAGTGAGGGCGGACAGCACCCGCCGGGCCGGGATCTGGGTCAGTTCCACCAGCTCGTCGGCGGTATAGGTCTTCTGCTTCTCCCCCAGTGTGTGGAGGATGGAGAGCTGGTCGTCGGTGAAGCGGGCCTTCTGCCGCTCCTTGGGGACCACCTCCCGCACCACCTCCGCCTTGGCGGAGGGCTCCTGCCGCTCCTCCCGGGGTTTGATCTGCTCCAGCCGCTGCTGGGCGGCCTCCGGGGACAGGGGGACCGCTTTGGAGAGCTTTTCCGGGAAGCGGTCCACGTATTCCTCCAAAATGTCCTGAGCACAGGTCACCGGGCGGGCCCCCTGGCGCAGCAGCCAGTTGGGCCCCTCGCTCATGGGGGCGTCGATGTTGCCCGGGATGGCGAACACGTCCCGGTTCTGCTCCATGGCGTGGTTGACGGTCAGCATGGTGCCGCTGTGCCGGGCGCACTCCACCGCCACCACGCCCAGGGCCAGGCCGCTGATGATCCGGTTGCGGACAGGGAAGTGCTCCCCGTTGTGCCGCGTCCCCGGGGGATACTCGCTGATAAGCACCCCCGCCGCGGCCACGTCCTCATAGAGATACCGGTTCTGCCAGGGGTAGGGCACGTCCACCCCGCCGGCCAGCACGGACACCACCCGGCCTCCGCCCTGGAGGGCCCCCTTCAGAGCGATGGAGTCGATGCCCTGGGCAATACCGGAGACCAGCAGCACCCCGTTTCGGGCCAGCTCCAGCCCCAGCTGGGCGGCCACCTTCTCCCCGTAGGGGGAGGGCTCCCGGGCGCCCACGATGCCGATGGCCGCCTCCTGGTCAAAGTGGAACAGGGTGCCACGGATGTACAGCACCGCCGGCGGGTCGGGGATCTCCCGGAGCCGCTCCGGGTAGTCGCCGTCCTGGAGGGTGAGCACCCGCAGTCCCAGGCGGTCACACTCCCCCAGGATGCGGTCGGGGCCCTCCATCCCCTTCTCCCGCAGAGCGCTGCGGGCCAGGGCGGACAGGCCGGGAATCTGGTCGTACTGCTCCGGATCGGCATAAAATGCCCGCTCCGGGCTCCCGAAGTAGTCCAGCACCTGGAGCACGCCCCGGGCTCCCAGCCCCTTTCGGGTGGTCAGCCAGATCCAATCCTTCAACATGATGCGCGCCTCCTCTCCCGCTCGAAGCGGTTTTCATTTCACGGACCTCACAAAATGCTTTACAATCTCATCACCTGTGTGGTACATTTGGCACAAGAAATGAGGGATTTCCGATGTCAAATTCTGTCTCTTCTCGGACCGGGCGTGCATCCGCCCGGCGGGCCTGGCTGGTATGCCTGGGGTGCGGCCTGGCCCTGTTCACCGTCATGGGCCTGGGGATCAACGGTTTTACCGTCTACCAGCCCTATCTTCTGGAGCGCTTTCACCTCACCAACGGGCAGGGTTCCTGGATCACCACGGTGCGCAGCCTGTTCTCCCTGCTGTCCATGCTCAGCGCGGATGCCCTGTGCCGGCGGCTGGGCATCCGACAGACCATGGCCCTGGGATTGGGCTTTTTTGTGATCTCCTACGCCCTGTTCGGCGCGGCCTCCGCCTTCCCCACCCTGTGCGCCTGCGCCGCCCTGTCCGGGCTGGCCTACGGCTTCGGTGGGATGATCCCACTCACGCTGGCCCTCTCCCACTGGTTCCAGGACCGGCGGGGTCTGGCCCTGGGATTGGCCGCCGGAGGAAGCGGTCTGTCCACCGTACTGGCGCCCCCTCTGCTGGAGGAAACTATTCAGCACCTGGGTCTGACCGCCGCCTTCTGGCTGGAAGGGGGCATGGGAATCCTTCTGACCCTGTGCGTGTTCCTTCTGGTACGGGACCGGCCGGAGGAGCTGGGGCTCGTCCCCTACACTGCGTCCGGCGGCAGCGGAGCTTCCGTACCGGCAGAACGGCCCGCCCCGCCCCGACTCTCCCGCCCTCTCTGGTGGGTAGTGGTTGCGGCCGCCTTTCTCACCGGCGGCCCCTGCGGCCCGGGTTTCTCCCACCTGAGCGTTCTCTATACCTCTGAGAACTATGACAGCGGAACTGTGGCTCTCCTCATGTCCCTGTTTGGGCTGGTTCTCATGCTCTCCAAGGTACTCTATGGCAGCCTCAGCGACACCCTTGGCAGCCGCTGGGCCAACTGGTCGGTCTACGCCGTCTTTCTCACCGGCTTCTCCCTGTGCTGCCTGGCTCCCGGCGGAAGTATCCCGCTGGCCTTCGCAGCCTTCGTTTTCACCGCCCTGGGAATGCCCCTGTCCTCGGTGTCTCTGTCGGTGTGGGCGGGTGATCTGAGCGCCGGACCGGACTACGACCGGCTGGTCAAATGGCTGTCCTCCGCCTACATGCTGGGCTCCCTGCTCACGGGACCAATGCCGGGGATGTTGGCCGACCGGTTCGGCAGCTATGTTCCCGCCTATCTGCTGTTTCTGGCGTCCCTGGTTTGCTCCATGGCCCTGATCCAGGGGGTGTACTACAAGCTAGGGGTTGGAAAACGCCCCTCAAAATCCTGACCGTTCAAGCGGGCCCCACGGCCCGCTTTTTTATGGGTTCCGGGCCATCTCCCACAGGACGATGGCGGCGGCGGCCGCCGCGTTCAGGGATTCGCACCGCTCCCGCATGGGGATCTTGATGGTCTGGCCGCTGCGGGCCAGGAGCTCCGGGGAGACGCCGCTCCCCTCGCTGCCGATGATTACCGCCGCCCGGTCCAGGCGCGCCTGTTCCAGGGAGACCGTGTCCTCACGCAGGGCGGTGGCGGACAGGGGGATGCCGGAGCGCTCCAGCAGGGCGCACAGTCCGCCGGCGTCCGTCTCATACACCGGCAGGCGGAAGCAGGCCCCCATGGAGGAGCGCACCACCTTGGGGCTGTACGGGTCGGCGCAGTTCCCCACCAGGATCAGGCCGTCCGCCCCCAGGGCGTCGGCGGTGCGCCAGATGGTCCCCACGTTGCCCGGGTCCTGGACGCCGTCCAGCACCAGATACCGGTCCCCGGCCAGTGTCTCCGGGGGTTCCGTCTCCGGAAGGCGGGCCAAAAACAGGGCCCCTTGGGGGGTCTTCATGGGGGAGATGGTCTCCATCACGTCCCTGGGCACCTGGACCGCCCGCACCTCCGGGGGCAGGTTGGGGAGCTCCACCCCCTCCGACACCACCACGGTGGTGAGGGGGGCGTGCCACTTCAGGGCCTCCTCCAACAGTTTCCTTCCGTCCCCCAGGTACTCCCCCGCCGCCCGGCGGTCCCGGCCGCTTCCGGCGGCCAGCTTCCGAATCTGGGTGAGCAGGGGGTTTTTCCGGCTGGTGATCCGCTCCATTGGGTCGCTCCTTCTATCTATTCTCCAGGGATGCGCAGAAAGGCATACCAATGGGAAACTTTCCCATTGGTATGCCATATTTGCGTCAATCCAACGGTTTCATGGTCGGGAACACCCCGCCGGTCTCTTCATCCGGTTTCATCACGGCCTGATGTGTTGAAAACGCACCATTTTTATGAGGGTTTTCTAACTTTTTGGATTCCATAGGATGTCCTCCTGTGCCGTCTGGTTCGG
>NBJMR02800__coassemble_1460_pt1 | contig 38535 bp, 31 predicted proteins | sample NBJMR02800__metabat2_low_PE_003 | metagenome-assembled genome bin NBJMR02800
AATTTTTGTAGGCAGACTCTTTCATTTTGATTACCCCCTCTACTACTTTACCCGAAGACATTTCTCAAGTGACATAGAATTGACACAACTGTGCCTCTTTTACCCCCCTCACTATGTATTGGGGGAATAATATCCTTTTGACATATTTCTGACAGAAAAGCGGAGCGCCTGCTTTGTCAGCAGACACTCCGCTCAGTGTTGGGTCGATTCAGTTTTGCGCCGGTTTCCGCAGTCGGTACCTGCCCTCTGCTTCGTCCCGCTCTTTCAACAGACGAGCCAGGGCAGAGAAAAACTTCTTTTGCATATAGTCCACGCTGCCTCGGTTCAGCTGGTGTGCCTCGGCGTACTTGCGGATGGACAGGCCCTCCACGAACCGCTCCCGGAAGTAGTCCCGGTATTCCAACAGCACTGTTTTCAGGGCGTTGTCCAGAAATTGCAGATCCTCTTTCAGTTTGGCGAAGTCACTTCGTGTGATGGCGGTGAACCGCTTTTCTTTCATGCAGAGGCGATATTTGCTCCGGTCGAAGTTGTAGTGCTCGCAGAGATCTTTCGCGTATGCGAGGTAGGAGAGAGACCGCTGATACTCTCGGGAGTCGTATTCTTCCTCCAACTGCCGCTGATGTTGTTTTCGCACCGGCCCCCGGAAGCCTTCATCCTCCAGTCGCTCGATGGCGGCCTCCGAGATCTTCATATTCATCAGCCGCTTGTACTTGGCTTTCCGCTCTCCGTCTGCTTCCACGAATGCGCAGAAGGACTTTTTGGTGGAGGTGCAGTACTTGGGAACATCCGCAAAGGGATAGGTAGTCCAAATGACCGTTTCCTCTCTGGTGTCATTATCCGTGGCCGTGGAAATCACGTAGACCACCTTGCCGTCGTACCGCCGGTAGTACCCGGCGCAGATTCGTCTGCCCGCCATCAACTGCACCTCCATTTTTCCTGCCTTCAGTATAGCGGGACACGGGCTTTCTGTAAATGGCGGAGGCTTTTCTTTGTTTTATTTCCCCCGCAGAATTTGAGGCGGTGTTCCGGCAAAACATCGACGGAGAAGGCCCACGCCTGCAGCAGGGCAGCCTGCCGGGTGGTAACAGACTGTTTCACCGTTTCAAATACATTCAATAGGCAAATCCTCCAAAAATAAGAAAAGCGCCTGTCATTCTCACAAGGAAAATGTCAAGCGCCGGTTGGTGGGTTCCGCATTCAATTTTCACACGGAAGGGGGAGGGGGGATGCCTGCGGTACCTCCGGCAGGGCGCGGAGGAATGGCTGCCGCTACATTCGGGGCGGCCTGGCGCGGCGGCATCATTCTGCCAGAACCGCGTAAATGCATGCCCCTTAACCGCGCCTGCAAACCCGCCTATGCCTGGCGGGAGGACAAAGATTCTGCAACCCTGCGCTGTCCAGAGGGTTGACAATTCCAGCGCCTTGGCCTATAATCATCTCAACTGAATCAGGATCTTCAGGGCGGGGTGAAATTCCCCACCGGCGGTACAGCCCGCGAGCCGAAAGGCAGACTTGGTGAAACTCCAAGGCCGACAGTAAAGTCTGGATGAAAGAAGATCGTGTGACTGCAGGAACTCTCTTTCCTGCGCCCGTGGACGCTCGCTCTGGAATGGTTACATTCCGGAGCGGTTTTGTTTTCCGTGGGCGCGGGTGCGTCCCGTTTTCACGATGCTCTGGACCACTGGTTCAGAGCATTTTTTCATTTTTGGAGGTGAAGAAGATGGATGACAGCTCCTATATGGCGCTGGCCGTGGAGCTGGCGGAGCGGGGCGTGGGCTGGGTCAGCCCCAATCCACTGGTGGGCGCCGTGCTGGTGAAGGACGGGTGCGTCATCGGCCGGGGGTGGCATGAGCGGTGCGGCGGGCTCCACGCGGAGCGGGCCGCCCTGGCCGACTGCCGGGAGGACCCGGCGGGGGCCGTGCTGTACGTCACCTTGGAGCCTTGCTGCCATACGGGCCGCCAGCCCCCCTGCACCGAGGCCATCCTGGCCGCCGGCATCCGCCGGGTGGTGGTGGGCAGCATGGACCCCAACCCGCTGGTGGCGGGCAAGGGCGTGGAGCTCCTCCGGACCCATGGGGTGGAGGTGGAGACCGGGGTGCTGCGGGAGCAGTGCGACGCGCTGAACCCGGTGTTCTTCCACTATATCCGCACCAAACGCCCCTATGTGGTGATGAAGTACGCCATGACCCTGGACGGGAAGATCGCCGCCTATACCGGGGCCTCCCGGTGGATCACCAGGGAGGCGGCACGGCGGCACGTCCACGAGATGCGGCACCGGTACCGGGGCATCCTGGCCGGCGTGGGCACGGTGCTCTCGGACGACCCTCTGCTGACCTGCCGCATCCCGGGCGGGCGGGACCCGGTGCGGATCATCTGCGACACCAGCCTGCGGACCCCGCTGGACAGCCGGATCGTCCGCACCGCCGATAAGGCGGAGACCATCCTGGCCACCTGCGTCTCCGACCCGGGGCGGACCGCCCCCTACACCGATGCCGGGTGCCGGGTGTGGACCCTGCCGGGGCGGGGCGAACATGTGGACCTGCCCGCCCTAATGGACGCCCTGGGGGCAGCGGAGATCGACGGAGTGCTGCTGGAGGGGGGCGGCACGCTGAACTGGGCCATGCTGGAGGCGGGCCTGGTGCAGCGGGTCCAGGCCTACATCGCCCCCAAGCTCCTGGGCGGCGCTGGGGCCAGGTCCCCGGTGGAGGGCCGGGGCGTGGAGGCGCCGGACCAGGCGGCACATCTGCGGAAGGTGACGGTGACGGCCCTGGGGGAGGATTTCTTGCTGGAAGGAGAGGTGGACCGGGATGTTTACGGGACTCATTGAGGAGGTGGGCACCCTCCGGGCCGTCCGGCGGGGGGCTCACTCGGCGGTGCTGTCCATCGGGGCGGAGACGGTGCTCTCCGGCCTGAAAACCGGCGACAGCGTGGCGGTGAACGGAGTCTGCCTCACCGTCACCGCCCAGGACAGCGGCGGCTTCACCGCCGACGTGATGCACGAGACCTTGAACCGCTCCTCCCTGGGGGCCCTGGCGCCGGGGAGCCCGGTGAACCTGGAGCGGGCCATGGCGGCAGACAGCCGGTTCGGGGGCCACATTGTCTCCGGCCACATCGACGGCACCGGCGCCATCACGCAGGTCCGCCGGGATGACAACGCCCTGTGGTACACGGTAGAAGCATCCCCCGCCCTGCTACGGTACATCGTGGAGAAGGGCTCCATCGCCATGGACGGCATCTCCCTGACAGTGGCAGCCGTGGAGGCGGACCGGTTCTCCGTGTCCGTGATTCCCCACACGGCGGCGGTGACCGCGCTGGGCCGGAAACGGCCCGGGGATGTGGTGAACCTGGAGACAGATATCATCGGCAAGTATGTGGAGAAGCTGCTGCGCCCGGCGGAGCCCGCCGCCCCCAGGGCCGGCCTCTCCTTGGAATTTTTGATGGAAAACGGATTTTGAACAAGGAGGAATGACCCATGGAATCCCAATTCTGCACGGTGGAGGAGGCGCTGGAGGAACTGCGTGCCGGCCGCCTCATCCTCACCATTGACGACCCGGACCGGGAGAACGAGGGGGATCTGATCTGCGCTGCCCAGCTCGCCACCACGGAGAACGTCAACTTCATGGCCACCCACGCCAAGGGACTGATCTGCACCCCCATGAGCGCCGAGATCGCGGACCGGCTGGGGCTGGAGCAGATGGTGAAAGTGAACACCGACAACCACGCCACCGCCTTCACCGTGTCCATCGACCATGTGGACACCACCACCGGCATCAGCGCGGAAGAGCGGGGCTACACCTGCCGCAAGTGCGTGGACCCGGACACTCGGCCGGAGGATCTGCGCCGGCCCGGCCATGTGTTCCCCCTGACTGCCCGGCGGGGCGGCGTGCTGGTGCGGGGCGGCCACACAGAGGCCACGGTGGACCTGTGCCGCCTGGCGGGCCTGGTCCCCTGCGGCCTGTGCTGTGAGATCATGCGGGACGACGGCACCATGATGCGCACCACGGAGCTCTTGGAGAAGGCCGGGGAGTGGGGGCTGAAGGTGCTGACCATCCAGGCCCTCCAGGACTACTGCCGCCGCCACGACAAGCATGTGGTCCGTGAGGCCTCCGCCCACCTGCCCACCAAATACGGGGACTTCCAGATCTACGGCTATGTGAACGACCTGACCGGGGAGCACCATGTGGCCCTGGTAAAGGGGGACATAGGCGGCGGGGAGAACGTGCTGTGCCGGGTCCACTCCGAGTGCCTCACCGGGGACGTGTTTGGCTCCAGGCGCTGTGACTGCGGGGAGCAGCTGGCCGCCGCCATGGGACAGATCGAGGCGGAGGGCCGGGGTGTGGTGCTGTACATGCGCCAGGAGGGCCGGGGCATCGGCCTGATCAACAAGCTGAAGGCCTACGCCCTCCAGGAGCAGGGGCTGGACACCGTGGACGCCAATGTGCGCCTGGGCTTTGCCCCGGACCTGCGGGAGTACTGGATCGGGGCCCAGATCCTCCGGGACCTGGGGGTCAGGACCATGCGGCTTCTCACCAACAACCCGGACAAGATCTACCAGCTGTCCGACTTCGGCCTGGAGATCGTGGAGCGGGTTCCCATCCAGATGCCCGCCACGGCGGAGGACCTCGGCTATCTGCGGACCAAGCAGCGGCGGATGGGCCATCTGGTCCGGTACTGAGGGCCGGCGCCCGCCGGTCGAGGGAAAAGAAACGAAATCTGATCAGGGGGAATTTGTCATGAAGATCTATGAGGGAAATCTGGTAGCGGAGGGCGCGCGGATCGGCGTGGTCTGCGCCCGATTCAACGAGTTCATCGTCTCCAAGCTCCTGTCCGGCTGTGAGGACGGGCTGCTGCGCCGGGGCGTCCGGCAGGAGGACATCCATGTGGCCTGGGTGCCGGGGGCCTTTGAGATCCCCCTTGTCGCCGCCAGGATGGCCAAAAGCGGGCGGTACGACGCGGTCATCGCCCTGGGGGCGGTGATCCGGGGCTCCACCAGCCACTACGACTATGTGTGCGCGGAGGTGTCCAAGGGCATCGCCCAGACGTCGCTGGAGACCGGCGTACCGGTGCTCTTCGGCGTCCTCACCACCGACACCATCGAACAGGCCATTGAGCGCGCCGGCACCAAGGCGGGCAACAAGGGGGCGGACTGCGCCCAGAGCGCCATTGAGATGATCAACCTCCTCCGGGCACTGGAGGCATAAGAGCCGGCCTCGGCGCTCCTCCGGTGCGCGGCCCCGCAGGCGCCGCCCCGCCGTAAGCAGCACGGGACGCGGGAGAAACATGGACATGGGCCTCCTGGGGCGTCAGATCGTCTGTCTCAGCAAAGGGCTGGACGAAGTGGTAGTATCCCCACGGCGGCACTTGGATGGAGAGTTCTGCCGACAGCCGCCTGAGCAAGGGGCTATCCAATGGCTGGCAGGTTGTCCCAAAACAGTGGGTGGAGTCCATGCTCCGGAACCAGCCGAAGTGGGAGGTCGAGCTGGCTATTGTGAATTTCCGCTATGCGCCGCAGGGACTCTCTCCACAGCAACAGGACAAACGCAGTATGGTGATCTCCCAGCGCATGGTGGAGGCTGGCTTTGCCTGCGTGCTGACGGCCCAGTTGAAGGGCCGGACCGTTCTGCTGATCTGCTCAATCCACCCGGCGGCCACCGAAGAAGAGATCCGCTATACGATACAGCTCCTGGACAAATATGCCGTACGTTGAAGGAGAAATGCTTTCCTCAATCTTCTGTCATTACTGATTATGAAACCCTATTTTCGGGCGTTTACCAGGAATGATTCCTTGCCCCAGTCTGGAAAATATTTCTGGCAAAGGGCTGGGAGCGTTTTTGACCACATTTTCAGCCACAGTGCGGTGCGGAGTATATGGAGGCAGTGCATTCAAAGAGTGACGGAAAGCAAGCGGATTGGAGCAGATATGGCCATAAAGCGCAAAAAATAGTTAGAAAAAATTCAAAAAGTCGCTTGGTAAGGATGAGGTCCCCAGTTCGAATCTGGGTAGCAGCTCCATTGAAAACCCTTGAGCCTCAACGGCTTGAGGGTTTTTTATTTTTTGTCTTTCTTTAGCAAGGCCGCCATTTTGAGCGGCTTGCTAAACTCCTTGCTAAACAAAAAATGATTGCCTCAACTGGCATTTTCTGCATTGCGAAGCAGTAGCTGCATATGTTGCTGATCACGCCGCAGATTCTGGGCCGTGAGTGAAGGCCTTCTGGCCGCCCGGCGAAACGGACGCGCGGTCGCGAAGCTGTACTTTTTGCTGCGGCTCAGGAGAGCCGGGGGATAGGACGAAACGCGCCAAAGACGGGAAAATTTTAGAATGCGGGATCCTGCGGGAGTGCAGTATAGCCCGTTTGCGGACAATTCAAGCCTGTTTTATTGCGGAGGGAAATGGCGCCTGATATACTGTGCCTGCCATGAAATGGACTGCGGTACTCCAGTGGGGACCGGTAGGATTGAAACAAGCTTCAATGGATAAAGGAGGTAGCGTTATGATGTATCAGGAGAAAACAAGGCGGCCCGTGCCTGGACGGGGGGGAGCTTCGGCCGTTCAGCCCGTTTCGGAAGCCGCGCCTCCCAACAGTAGTTATGCAGACCTGTCCGACAGCCCCTCCGGCGGTCTGGAGCAGCAGATGCAGGCGCGCATGACTTCCCATTTTCCGGATGCCTCCCGGCTCTCACGGGGGTCCGGCCGGGCCCTGACCTTGCCCGACCAGGTGCAGAGTACCATCGAACAGCACTTTGGCCATTCCATTGACAACCTGCGCTTCCGGGAATCCAGCGACGTGGAATCCATCGGCGCCAAAGCCTACGCCCGGGGCGATGAGATCCACTTCGCGCCCGGCCAGTTTCACCCGGACACTGCCCTGGGCCGCAAGATGATCGGCCATGAGGTGGCCCATATCCTCCAGCAGGCCAAAGGAGGGCTGGGGGACGGCGGCGAACTGAATGTGGACCGCTCCATGGAGGACCGGGCTGACATGCAGGGTGATGCTATCGCCTCTATGGCGCCTGCCGGCGGAGTGGAGACTGCCGGGCTCTCCCCCATGCCGACCGCCTCCTTTTCCTCCGCGCCGGTCCAGGGATGGGGGGTAGGAATTTTCAACAAAAGAGGGGAACATGAGACGCTCACCGATGAAGGCAGAAAAAAAGCCCTTGGGTTTCTGAACCGAAACAGGACAGCCGGGCAAAGAACGCCAAATCCACTGGCCAGCGAGAAAAGCCGGAAGAGCCTGATTTACGGCGCCCGGTTCAACGACGTGGGCACACACAGCGCGGTGGGAATGGGAGGCAGCTTAACGGTTACAAAGCACGACCCCTTTATCAATCAGACCCATGAAGGCGATATGCAGTTCCTTCACGCCATGGATACCAGCGGCGGAGATCTCCAGGCCAATGTGGATAAAATGAAGCGGTATGCCCAGTTTGCTTCTGACGTGTACCAAAACCGCAGAAAGGACGGGAAAAATTTTCAGGACCAGAATATGCTGGACTATGTGCTCTCACAAGGCGGGGCGGGCGACCCCTTCCAGGAAATGATGATGTCTACCATGCTCACGCCGGCTGCACTGAAAGTTGTGGAGCAGAAAATGGCGAAATGGGATAAAAGGCATGGGAATGAATCTCCGGAAACGCGGAGAGAAGCCCGGGTAAGGAAGATGAAGAAAGAGGTCACCTTCAGCGCAGAGGACGAACAGCGGGTCCGGAAGGCAGCCGGGGATAAGTATGACCAAAAGGGAAAGCTCGGCCGCTTTTTTTCCCGCGGCCGGGAAAAATATATTCAAAAGAAGATTGAAAAAGAAAGAGCGAAGAAAGAAAAAAATCGCTCTCAGTATGCCCGGGGAACAGTGGGGAACTTCTTTACGGGCGGGAACCAGGATCTGGACGCCGGAATGGTGGCGCTGGGTTCGGCTTCCCACATGATTGAGGACAGCTTTGCCGGGTCCCATGCCACGCGGGCGGACAACCTCTATTTGGGCTCGGGTCATATTTCAGCCACGGACCTCAGCGACGACGGCATGGCTGTGGCCGACAAAGCCACGCCCATTATTACCAGCCCGGACTACACCAAGCAGGACCACAATCCGCTCTGGGGCCGTCACGGGAAAGGCGATAAATTCATCGGCGAAGATGCGGCGGGCGGCCAGCTGACCGACACAAACCAGATTATTGACAACACGCAGGGGGGCGCCCTGGCGCGGGATGCCGTGGCGCAGTTCCTCGCCATGAATGTTCGGATGAAAGAGACGGGCTCCACTTCGTATGGGGGGTCCCCTCTGGAGAGCTTCATGAATCGCCTCCTGCGTCCGGACGATACGGCCCTCCAGCTGGGGGCGACCGCCACAGGCCGGGCCTATGATACAAAGTACAAAGGGCCGGCCACAGAGACCGCCCAGGCGGGCGCGGATGCATACTGGAAGGCCACGGGAGAAAATATTGTGGGCAACAGAAAGACGTCCGCGGAAACCCGCGCCTCTCAGCTGGGACCGGAGATCGAGGCGCTGGGCAAGATCCTGTACAGCGGGGACTCGGCCGACCAGCAGGTTCAGGCGAAATACGTCCCCCACGCCAAAGAGATGCTGGCCAATGTCAACGGCATGATGAGACAGCTTCAGGATGCCGGTTTGGCGGGCGGCGATACCTACAATCAGATGGCGGAGCATAAGCGCGCCCTGCAGGCCATGCTGGTCCGCTACGACCAGAATGTCATGAATCTCTGACCGACACAGGCATTCCGGCTGTTTCAGGCGGCCGCCGATGGCGCGGGGTCAGCCGGAAAGACACCGCCTGCCCGGATGGGGCTGCGTGCCTTGCCGCTGTGAGAAAGCCCTGGATTGGGATTTGTATTTTTGCGGAAGGTATGGTAAAATTGGAAAGCAATTGTTTGACATAGAGTTGCTTCTGATTTCAGGGCAGCACGCCCGGCCGGAGTGTCCGGCGGATCGCCGGGGACAGAGAGGAGCGCTCAGAGGCGCTGAATGGGCGGGGAATGTCCCGGGAAACAAAGAAAGAAGGTGCGGTCGGTTGACCGCGGCAAAGCGTTTGGCTGCCCTCTGCGGCGGGCCAAACGCTTTGCCTGCCCGGATGGAACTGGAGGACGGGAGACCTGTGCTTTCCAAGCCCTCCGTGTGCGGCGTCTGTCTCGAATGACCAAAATTGAGCATATGCCCATAATCGGTCTTTTATGAGGCCCGATTATGGGCGGTTTTCTGCCGCTTGGGGGAATTTTGTTGGGATTACAAACCCAGGTTACCTCTGGATCGAGGAAAATAGCGGCTCTGAAGTTGGCACAAAATTTGCACTCTATGGAAGGCAGAACACCAAAGCGGGTCACCCGGAAAGACCGGCCTGTGTCCGGCTGCGGTGAAGAAAATGGAGGGGTTCTCTATGAAATTTGGACTGTTGAAGGATATTAAGCCCGGCGAGTACCGAACCATCGTGACTCCCGCGGAAGTGGAGGCCATTGTACGCGACGGCCATGAGGTCTATGTGCAGCGGGGCGCGGGCGCGGGCGCCGGCTTTGCGGACGAGCAGTACGCCCAGGAGGGCGCCAAGCTGGTGGACACCATGGAGGAGATCTATGGGACCTGCGATTTTGTCACCAAGGTGAAGGAACTGGAGCCCTGTGAATTCCCCCTGCTGCGGGAGAACCAGATTGTGCTCACCTGCATCCACCCCGCCGCCCATCCCCAGGAGGTGCAGGCGCTGCTGGACAGCAAGTGCATCGCGTTTACCGCCGAGGACGCCCACCGGTACGGCTCCCCCAACTGTGAGGCGGCCGGCAAGCTGGGGGCGCTGATGGGGCTGGACTCCCTGCTGTCCATCCACGGGGGAAAGGGAAAATTCGTCAACGGCCTGGGCGGAGCCCCCGGCATCAAGGCCCTGGTCATCGGCGGCGGCACCGTGGGCCGGGCCTGTGTGTCTGTGCTCCACGCCCTGGGGGCCTGGGTGACGGTCATGGATATCAACATCGGCACGCTGCGGGACATCGGCAAGCAGTTCAACGAGGAGGTCAACACCCAGATCTCCAACCGCTATAACCTGAAAAAGCTGCTGCCGGAGATCGACGTGGTCTATAACTGCGTGCGCTGGCCCAAGGACGCCACCGAGTTTATGATCGACCGGGAGATGGTCCGCTCCATGGAGAAGGGCTCCGTCATTGTGGACATCAGCAACGACGTGGGGGCCATCGAGACCTTCCATGAGACCACCCATGACGACCCCCGCTACATCGAGGAGGGCGTGGTCCACTACTGTGTCAGCAACATCCCCGGCGCCATTGCCCAGTCCACCTCCATCGCCTACGCGGCCTCCATGCTGCCCCATTTCCGCTCCATCCTCAACGACGGGGTGGCCGCCGCCTGTGCCAAGGACGGCTTCCTCCGCCGCAGCCTCACCGCCTATCAGGGCTATCTGACCCACGAGGAGACCAGCGCCATCCAGAACCGGCCCTGGATTCGTCCGGAGGATATTCTGGGAATCGCCGGGGAGAAGCTGGACCCGGCTCCCGCCGCCACCGGCACCAAGTCCAGCAACTTTATCCAACTCTGATCCTGTTCCCCTCCGGCGGGCTCTCCGCCGGAGGGGGGCGGGGGAAATCTAGGAGGAACTCAAGTGACTGTCAACGATTTTCTGCTCGATTTTGCCATTGCCTCTCTCTTTATTATGGTGGGACAGCTGATCCGGGCCAAGGTGGGCCTGGTTCAGAAGTTCTTTGTCCCCGCCAGCATGATTGCCGGCTTTATCGCCCTGGCCCTGGGCAACCAGGGGCTGAACGTCCTGCCCTTCTCCGGCTCCATCGGGGACTACCCCGGCGCGCTGATCATCCTGATCTTTGCCGCCGTGGGCATGAACGGCTTCTCCTTCTCCAAGAAGGAATTCAAGTCGGAGCTGGACCGGGTGGGCTCCTACTTCTCCTATAAAGTGCTGGCCCAGGCGATCCAGTTCGCCTTTGCGCCCCTGTTCGGCGTGCTGGTGATCTCCCGGCTGTTCCCGGAGATCAACTACGGCTTCGGATTCCTGCTGGCCTCCGGCTTCTCCGGCGGCCACGGCACCGCCGCCGCGGTGGGCTCTAAAATGGCGGAGCTGGGCTTCACCGACGCCACCGACATCGGCATGACCTGCGCCACGGTGGGAATCCTCTCGGGAATCTTCGGCGGGCTGTTCTTCATCAAGATCGGCACAAAGCGGGGCTGGACCAAGTATATTGAGAGCTTCCAGTACATCTCCGGCGACCTGAAGACCGGCCTGATCCGGGATGAGGACAAGCGCGGCTCCATGGGCAGGGAGACGGTGGCCTCTGTGGTGCTGGACCCACTGGCCTGGCACCTGGCCCTGCTGCTGGTGGCCTCCGGCGCCGGATTTTTGGCCAACGGCTGGATCAAAAACGCCACGGGGCTGGATCTGCCCAGCTATCTGCTGGCCTTTATCATCGCCATTGTCATGTTCCTGTGTTTTCAAAAGACGGGAGTGGGGCATTATATCGACAATACGGTGATCAGCCGTATTTCCGGCACAGCCACCGACTACCTGGTGTTTTTCGGCATCGCCTCCATCAAGATCTCCGTGATTGTGGAGTACGCCGTCCCCCTGCTGATGCTGCTGCTGTTCGGCATGGTGCTGGTGGTGCTCACCCTGATGTACTTCGGCCCGGCCATGAACAAGGGCAGCTGGTTTGAGCGCTCCCTCTTTGTGTGGGGCTACTCCACCGGCGTGTTTGCCATCGGCTTTATCCTGCTGCGCATTGTGGACCCGGAGAACAAGTCCAAGACCCTCAACGACACGGCCCTGACCGGCCCCCTCACCACTCCCTTCGAGATGTTTGCCTGGTCCATGGCCCCCGGCATGCTGCTCCACGGGCAGCACTGGCAGTTCATCGGGCTTTACCTGGTGATTTTCGCGGCCTGTATCGTCGTCAACCTGATCTTCAAGTGGTGGTGGATCAAGCTGCCCCTGAACCGCCCGGCGGAGGGGGAGCTGAAGTGATCTTGTGATTCCGCGCCCCGTCTGATATGATAGGAGAAAACCGGTCCATCAGAAAGGCGGCGGGCGGCAATGAAGTTTTTGCAGGAGCTGTTTCACGGGAAGGGCTATATTGACGGAATCACCATCATCAACCTGGAGGGGGAGATTCTGTTCACCGCCAAGTTCAACAACAAGCTGGGCCAGGACCAGGGCTCGGAGGAGCTGGTGGGGAAGAATTTCCTGGACGTCTATGAGAATCTGACCCCTCAGACCAGCACCACCATCAAGGCGATGGAGCGGGGAACCCCGGCCTACGTGGAAAACCAGTTTTTAAAGACCAGGGGGCGGGACGGAATCACCATCACCTCCCTGTCCATCCCCATCAAATGCGGGGGGCGGATTGTGGGGGCCATCGACCTGTCCACCCAGGAGCCGGGCGTCTGCCCGGAGGCCCCGGAGGGGCTGCTCCAGGTGGACGTCTCCGGCTATTTTCACGGGGACACCCGAAAAATGGCCATGCGGGACGCCGCCGTATTCACACTGGACGACCTGGTTGCGGAGGACGCGGCCATGAAGCGGGTGCGGGACTATATTCCGGTGGCGGCGTCCTGCGACCTTCCGGTTATGATTTACGGGGAGACCGGCACCGGAAAGGAAGTGGTGGCGCAGGCGATTCACAATGCCAGCCGACGCAGTGCCAAGCCGTTCATTGCCCAGAACTGCGCCGCCCTGCCGGAGACCCTGCTGGAGAGCATCCTCTTCGGCACGGCCAGAGGGGCGTTCACCGGCGCGGAAGAAAACAAGGGGCTCTTTGAGCTGGCGGACGGTGGGACCCTCTTTTTGGACGAAATCAACGCCATGCCGGTCCAGCTTCAGTCCAAGCTGCTCCGGGTCCTTCAGGACGGCCGCTTCCGCAGCCTGGGCGGGCGGCGGACCAAGTGCGTGGACGTGAAGGTCATCGCTGCCATCAATGCGGACCCGCTCCAGGCCATCCGCAGCGGCCAGCTGCGCCAGGACATCTACTACCGCCTGAGCATGATGTCCATCCGCATCCCGCCCCTGCGGGAGCGCAAGGCAGATATTCGTCCCTTCATCAATTTATATGTCAACAAGCATAACGCAACCTTCCACAAGCACATTCAGTATATCTCCAGGGAGCTGGCGGAGTGGATGGAGGCATACGACTGGCCCGGAAACGTGCGGGAGCTGGAGCACCGGATCGTATCGGCCATGAGCCGGGTGGAGCCCTCCTCCCAGGTGCTGGGCCTGGAGGATCTGGAGGAGCTTCCCGCGTCCGGCGCCCAGCCGCCCTTCCCTCTGGCGGAGGAGGGGGCGCGGCCGGAGTCTACGCCTCCCCTCCGACCCCTGCGCCAGGCGGTGCGGGAATATGAGCGCGGGCTGATTCAAAGGGCGCTGGAGGCCGCGGGCGGGAACGTCTCCCGGGCCGCCCAGCTCCTGGAAATTCCGAGACAGACGCTCTGCCGGAGGATTCAGGAATACGGCCTGCGGTCCGGAGGCCGCCGGAGCTCCTAGGACATGTTTGAAAAACGTCAACATGCCCAAGCAGCGAATCTTTTTGAAAAATCCTTCGCGGTTGGGCACAGCTCCAATTTTCAAACAGGGCCTGGCGCGTGAGGCTTGCCGGAGGGTTGCACCGGTTAGGAGAGCTGCCATGAAACAAGAATCGGTCAAAAATGTGCTGCTGCTGTTGGCGGGCGCATTTGTGTACAGCGTTGGAACCCAGTATTTTATCGTCCCGGCGCAGATCGCCCCCGGCGGAGCCGTAGGTATCGCCCTGATGATCAATCACCTGACCAGCCTGCCCATCGGTACGCTGACCCTGCTGATCAATCTGCCCCTGCTGGTGCTGGCCTGGTTTTACCTCAGCCACCGGTTCACGGTCCGCACGGCGGTCGCCACGGTGCTGGTGAGCGTGGTCCTGGACTTTTTGGTCACCCCCATCTGTCCCATGTACGGCGGGGACCGGCTGCTGAGCAGCGTGTACGGCGGCATCGTGGTGGGCATCGGCATGGCCCTGATCTTTCAGGCCGGCTTCACCACCGGCGGCACCGACATCGCCGGGTATCTGCTCCAAAAGAAATTCCCCCACTACTCCATTGGACACGCCCTGATGATCATTGAAGGGATCATTCTCCTGATGTCCATTTTTGTCTTTCAGGACGTGGACGCCGGCCTGTTTGGTCTGATCAGCGTTTACGTGCAGACCAAGGTCATCGACATGATCCTCTACGGCAGCGACGCGGGCAGCCAGGCGGTCATTATCACCCAGTATCCCCAGGAGATCTCCCAGCGGGTGATCCAGGAGCTGGAGCGGACGACCACCGTGCTCCCGGCCAGAGGGGCGTACAGCGGGAGCCCCACCAATGTGGTGCTGTGCACGGTGCGCAAGTCGGAATTTGTCCGGCTGAAGCGCATCATCGGCCAGTGCGATCCCAACGCCTTTGTCATGGTCAATGAGACGACGGAGGTGCTGGGACTGGGTTTCAAGGGCTTTGCAGAGGCCATTTAACCCGGTCCGGGCCTGCGGAGAAAGATATATTTGAGGACTCCCTCTGGGGAGGGCCGGAACGGATTGAGCGCCGGACGGAAAGATTGATCTTTCCGTCCGGCGCTTCAGCTTGTCAAAAAACCTGTGTAGAGAGGATTCCGCTCACGTTGGGGCGGGGAGCTCGAGGAGGCGGCCCGCCGCCCCCTGTCAATATCCATTTTTACATATATTTTACAAAAATTTGACGGGGAGCAGAGCGCAGATCCGCCCCCGCTCTGCTATACTGTCACAATAGATTTTTGCGCCCTGAAAAAATTTCAGGGCGTCACCCCGAATATCCAGCGGCGGCTCCGTATTCTTCTGCTGGAGGGGGCGGAGGGATCGACATGGTGGGGACAGAGCACAGCATCGTGGGCCAGGTATATGCGGCGAAGACAGACCCGGAGGCGGCGGACGCCCTGATCGGGCAGTACATGGGATTTATTCGCAGTGAGACGGTGAAGTTTGTCCACGCGGCCCCGGAGGACGGCCACGAGGACGAGCTGAGCATCGCCATGCTGGCCTTTTATGAGGCCGTTCTGGGGTACGAGAAAAGCCGGGGGGCCTTTCTCCCCTTTGCGGCCAGGGCCATCCGGAACCGGCTCATCGACCACTACCGGACGGAAAGGCGGCACAGGGATGTGCTCTCCCTCCATGCCCCGGGCGGGGGAGAGGAGGACAGCGCGCTGATGGATACGCTGCCGGACGCCCGGGATGAGATCGGGGCGTATGAGCTGCGCTCGGCCAGCCAGCAGGAGATCCAGGAGTTCGGCGCCCAGCTGGCCCGGTTCGGGCTCTCCTTCTCCGATGTGGCGGACAACTGCCCACGCCAGGACCGGACGCTGGCCGCCTGCCGCCGGGTGCTGGACTACGCCCGGGCAAACCCAGCGCTGCTGGAAAAGGTGGCGGAGACCGGAAAGCTGCCCATGAACGAACTGGCCCTTGGCTCGGGCACGGAACGGAAGACCCTGGAGCGGCACCGGAAGTACCTGGTGGCCATTTTGCTGGCCTTCACCAACGGCTATGAGATCATCCGGGGGCACCTGTGCCAAATCGGCTCTGAGAGAGGGGGGACGCGGGGATGAAATATTTAGTTATGGAGACCCACCCCGCCTACGCGGTGGTGCTGGACGAGGAGGGCCGGTTCATCAAGGCGGCCAACCTGCACTACCAGGTGGGGGATACCGTCCGGCACATCGTGGAGCTCCGGCAGGCGAAGCCCAGATCCCCCGCCCTGTGGAAGCCCCTGTCCGGGCTGGCCGCCGCGGCCGCCTGCCTCTGCCTGGTGTTCTTTGGCTACTACCAGCCCAACTACACCGCCTACGGCACCCTGCGCATCCAGATCAACCCGGATGTGGAGATGACGGTGAGCCGCACCGACCGGGTGCTGGACCTGGAGGGGCTCAACGCCGATGGCGAGGATTTGATCGAGGGGTACGACTATCGGGGAAAGGACCGGGAGACCGCCGCCGGCGAGCTGGTGGAGCGGGCCATCGACATGGGCTACCTGTCCGACGGCGACACCATCTCTGTCACGGTGCGCAGCGACGACGCGGACTGGCAGGCCCGGGAGGAGGCACAGATCCAGGCCCAGCTGGAGGAGCGGTACGGCGCGACCATCGTCATTCAGCTGGGCGGCGGAGCGGCGGATCAGACGCAGTCTGCCGGCTCTCCGGAGGAGGTAGTGGTGCCGGTCGCCCCTCAGAGCCCTGAGCAGACCCCAGGGACGGCGACGGGCCCCGCCGCCGGGTCCGGCGGGCAGGAGGACACGGACTATGGCCCCAATGCCGATGGGGTCACCGACTACACCGACACCGACTACGGCCCCAATGCCGATGGCGTCACCGACTACGCGGATACGGACTACGGCCCCAACGCCGACGGGGTCACCGACTACGCGGATACCGACTACGGTCCCAGTGCCGATGGCGTCACCGACTACGCGGATACCGACTACGGCCCCAACGCCGACGGGGTCACCGACTACGCGGACACGGACTACGGCCCCAATGCGGACGGAATCACCGACTATACGGAACCGTCCTCCGGCCCCTACTATGACGGCGTGACCGACTATGAGGACCGGGAGGACGACGGCGGGGATGACGATGACGGCGACAGAGACGACGACGGAGACGATGACGGAGACGACGACGGAGACGGCGACAGAGACGGCGAGGGTGACGACGACTGACCGGAAAAAATAAAAAAGTTTTTTCCTGCGACCCCGGTTTTCTGCTGCCCAGCCCCGTATTCTTCGGATGTAAGACAAAGAGAGACGGGAAATTCCCGGCGCGCCGCGTGCGGAGCCATCTCTGGCCCGGAACCGGCAGCTCATACAGACCTGACATTTTTAAGGAGATGAATGTTATGAAAACGAACTTCACCGCCAAGCTGTTTGGACTGACCCTGGTGACCGCCCTGACCCTGACCGCTCTGACCGCCTGTGGGAACGGCGGAGCAGCGACAACCGCCTCCGGAACCGCCTCCGGCTCCGCCCTCCAGAGCGAGGACGGCAGCAGCGTGGGCACCGTGCTGCTCAGCGTCAACCCGGAGATCGAGATGGACTATGACGAGGTGGGCAATGTGGTGACCCTCACCGGCCTCAACGAGGACGGAAAAGCCGTCCTGGCCTCCTACACCGGCTATGAAGGAAAGCCCTGCACCACCGTGGTGGGGGAGCTGGTGGATGAGATCAACGCGGGGGGCTACTTTGACGCCACCATCGACGGGCACGAGAAGAACATCGTGCTCAAGCTGGAGCGGGGCTCCGCCTACCCCAATGACCAGTTCCTGAACGAGCTGGCCGAGGCCGTCCGCCTGGTGGTGGAGGCCGACCAGATCGGCTCCCAGACCGTGGCCCTGGACAATGACGACTACGACGATACCTACGGGGACAGGGGCTACATCAACGCCGCCGCCGCTCAGAACATCCTGTCCACCCAGCTGGGCCGGGACGACATCCAGTTCGTGGAGAAGGAGTACGACCTGGACGACGGGGAGTACGAGGTGGAGTTCGTTATGGACGGCGTGGAGTACGAGTACGAGGTGAATGCCGTCACCGGCAAGGTCACCGAGATGGACGCTGAATACCAGGACTATGACGACACCGACTACGGCCCCAACGCCGACGGGGTCACCGACTACGACGACACGGACTACGGCCCCAACGCCGACGGGGTCACCGACTACGACGACACGGACTACGGCCCCAATGCCGACGGGGTCACCGACTACGACGACACGGACTACGGCCCTAACGCAGACGGGGTCACCGACTACGACGACACGGACTACGGCCCCAATGCCGACGGCGTCACCGACTACGACGACACCGACTACGGACCCAATGCCGACGGCGTCACCGACTATGACGACACCGACTACGGTCCCAACGCTGACGGCGTCACCGACTACAACGACGATGATGATGACGATGACGACGATTGGGACGACGACAATGACGACGACTGGGACGACTGAGCCCGCCCCCATGCGCCACGAGCTCAAGCACCAGATCTCTCCCCCGGAGGATCTGGTGCTCTCCGGGCGGCTGCGCCGCCTGTTCCCCCACGACCGCCACGCGGGAGCGGACGGCTCCTACCGGGTGACCAGCCTGTACTTGGACACTCCCTATGACGCCGCCCTCCGGGAGAAGCTGGACGGGGTGGACCGCCGGGAGAAGTTCCGCCTGCGGTACTACGGGGATGATCCCGCCTGGCTGAAGCTGGAGAAGAAGTTCAAGGTGAACGGCCTGTGCGGCAAGCGCTCCGCCCGCCTCTCCCGGGAGGAGGGGGAGCGGCTGCTGGCAGGAGAGCTGGACTTCCTTCTGGAGCGGGAGGAGCCCCTGCTGGCCGAGCTGTACCACAAGCTGCGGGGGAGCCTCCTGGCCCCCCGGACGGCGGTGTGCTACGACCGGGAGGCCTTCCTGTACGCCCCCGGCAACGTGCGCATCACCCTGGACCGGGACGTCCGCACCGGACTGAGCCCGCTGGACTTTCTCCGCCCGGAGCGGCTCTCCCTCAAGCCCCTCTCCGGCCTCACGGTGCTGGAGGTCAAGTACGACGCCTTTCTGCCCGATCTGGTGCGGATGGCCGTCCAGATCCCCAACCGCAGAGCAGCCGCCTGCTCCAAGTATGCCCTGTGCCGCCGGTACGACTAAACTAAGGTAAGGAGTGGCCTTCCCATGACCACCTTTCAGGACATCTTCAAATCCAGCTTTCTGGAGCGCCTGGACAGCGTCTCCCTGCTGGACACCGCCCTGGCCCTTGTGCTGGCCTTTCTTCTGGGCCTGTTCGTCTTCCTGGTGTACAAGCGCAGCTACAGCGGGGTCATGTACTCCCCCAGCTTTGGGGTGACCCTCATCGCCCTCACCCTTATCACCACCCTGCTCATTCTGGCGGTGACCAGCAACATCGTCCTCTCCCTGGGCATGGTGGGCGCGCTGTCCATCGTCCGGTTCCGCACCGCCATCAAGGAGCCCATGGACATCGCCTTCCTGTTCTGGTCCATCGCGGCGGGCATCGTGCTGGCGGCGGGACTCATCCCCCTGGCGGTGCTGGGGAGCCTCTTTGTGGGGGCGGTGCTGCTGGTGTTCTCCCGGCAGAAGAACGGGGAGTCCCCCTATATCCTGGTGGTGCGCTGCGCGTCCCCCGGGGAGGAGGAGCAGGTCCGCGCCCTGGTGGAGGCCCGGGTGCGCCGCCTGAACCTGAAGAGCAAGGCGGTCTCCCCGGGAGAGATCGAGCTGAACTTCGAGGTGCGCCTGCGGGAGGCGGACACCGGCTTTGTCAACGAGCTGGGGGCCATGTCGGGGGTGGACCACGTGGTCCTGGTCTCCTACAACGGGGACTATATGGGCTGAGGCCATGATCCGCCACAGACAGATTGACCGGCTCTGCGCCCTGGCCATGGCGCTGGCCCTGGCCCTCGCCGGTCTGCTCTTCTTCGGGGAGGCCCTGGGGCTCCAGCCCGTCTCCGCCGCCCCGGAATATTCCTGCCGCCTGTTCGATGACAGCCGGGTCCACACCGTGGACATTCAGGTGGAGGACTGGGCGCAATTTATCGCGGAGGCGCCGGAGGAGGAGTATATCCCCTGTACGGTGTCCGTGGACGGGGAGGAGTTCCGCCAGGTGGGCCTGCGGGCCAAGGGGAACAACTCCCGGCGGCTGACGGAGGAATACGGCCTGAGCCGGTACAGCCTGAAGCTGGAGTTTGACCACTATGTGGACGGGGGGAATTACCACGGCCTGGACAAATTTTCCCTGGACGCCTCCTTCCAGGACAACAGCTATTTAAAGACTTATCTGGTCTACGACATGATGGAGTACATGGGGGTGCCCGCCCCCCTGCGGAGCTTCGTATGGGTGACGGTGAACGGCTCCCCCTGGGGGCTGTTCCTGGCCATTGAGGAGCCGGAGGAGGCCTTCGCCCGGCGGAATTTCGGGGCGGACCACGGACAGCTCTACAAGCCGGACTACACCTCCCTGAATGCCGAGAACGCCGACGTGGCCCTGCGCTATGTGGGCGACGGCCCGGAGCGCTACCCCAACATTTTCGACAACGCCAAGTTCGATGTGGACGGGGCGGATCAGACGCGGCTCATCCAGGCCCTGAAAACTCTGGCCTCCGGGGAGAATCTGGAGACCGCCGTGAACGTGGACGAGGTGCTGCGCTACTTTGTAGTCCAGGTGTTCGTGATGAACTGGGACAGCTATCTGGGGCACACGGGACACAACTACTTCCTCTACGAGGAGGATGGGGTGCTCTCCATCCTGCCCTGGGACTACAACCTGGCCTTCGGCACCTACGCCCTGGGGATGACCGACCCCATCCGGGACCCCGGCGTGCTCCTCAACTGGCCCATCAACACCCCCGCCCGGGGGGAGACCATGCGCAACCGCCCCCTCTACCACAACCTGATGAAGAACGACGAATATTTTGCCCGGTACCACGCCAATTTCGACCAGTTTCTGGCGGAGTATCTGGAGAGCGGCCGGTGTGAGGCGGTCATCCGGGAGACACAGGCCCTTATCGCCCCCTATGTGGAGGCCGACCCCACCGCCTTCTGTTCCTGTGAGGACCACCTGCTGGCGGTGGACACCCTGCTGGAGGTGTGCCGCCTGCGCTCCGAAAGCGCCCGGGGGCAGCTGGAGGGGACCTTCCCCTCCACCCTGGCCCAGCAGGCGGAGCACCCGGACGCCGGGGTGGTCGCCTCCCATGTGGACCTGCGGGACCTGGGGGACTTTGAGGACCTGGAGCGCGCAAAGGGGCGGCAGGACGCGGCGCTGGCCGCCGCGGCGGGGGGCGCGGCGCGGGATAAAATGTGAAAAAAGGGGGAAGATATGAGGTGTAGCTGGAAAAATCGTATAATTTGTGAACAAACTTTGCTTCTTTTATGAATTTTAGCACTCTCATCTTGACAGTGCTAATCCAACGTGCTATAACATAATTGTTCCAAGAGAGAGGGGCCGGATGAGAAGATGCGGCTCCCCCCGCAGGGCAAGAAATAAGTGCGAAGAATGGAGGAATGACTTATGTTGCCCAGCATGTTTGGTGAGAGTTTGTTTGATGATTTCTTTGACGATGACTTTATGCGCTTCCCCGTGTGGGGCGGCCGCAATCCTCTGTATGGCAAGCACGCCAAGAACCTGATGAAGACCGACGTGCGGGAGACCGAGAACACCTATGAGGTGGACATCGACCTGCCCGGCTTCAAGAAGGACGAGATCGACGTGGACCTGAAGGACGGCTACCTGACCATCAGCGCCTCCAAGGGCCTGGATAAGGACCAGAAGGACAAGGAGGGCAAGTATATCCGCCAGGAGCGCTACGCCGGCGCCATGAGCCGGAGCTTCTACGTGGGCGATATCCAGCCCGAGCAGATTTCGGCCAAGTACGAGGACGGCATCCTGAAGATCTCTCTGCCCAAGCAGGAGAAGAAGGAGCTGCCCAAGAGCACGACCATCGCCATTGGCTGATGGACAAGCTGAAATTCCCGAGGTGCAATGAAAAAACATTTGCCGCTGCGGAGCCGAAACTCCGCAGCGGCTGTTTTTCTGTCGCCTTATGGGCGAAAGGAGCGCGCCCTTTTTTGGGGGGCGGCGCACTGGGCACTCCCACCTACTTCCGCCCGGCCCTCTGCCGGGGGCGGGCGGTGACGAAGGAGGGCTCCTCCTCATCTTCCGGGGCGGAGCGCCGCCGGGAGAGGGCCTTGGCGCACTCGCAGATGGGCACCGGGGCGGCGGCCAGCACCAGCACGGTGAGCCACTGGGCGAAGTCCATGGGGACCACGGAGAACACCCCCTGGAGGGGCGGGATCAGCAGCACCGACAGCTGGAGGACCAGCCCCGCCAGAAAGGCCCGGTTCATGGCCGGGTTGGACAGCACCCCCTGGGCGAAGATGGAGCGGTCCTCGCTGCGCACGTTGAAGGCGTGGAACAGCTGGCTCAGGGTGAGAGTGGAGAAGGCCATGGTGTTGGCCACCGCCCCCTCCATCCCGGGGGCGGCCAGGCGGGTGAAGCCCAGAAAATAGGCCGCCAGGGTGAGGCCGCCCACCATCAGCCCCTGCCAGGCCAGGCGGAGGGAGAACTTCCGGTCGAACAGCCCCTGGTCCGCCGGGCGGGGCGGCTGCTCCATCACTCCGGCCTCCACCGGCTCCACCCCCAGGGCCAGGGCGGGGAGGGAGTCGGTGACCAGGTTGAGCCACAGCAGCTGCACCGGCACCAGGGGCATCTGCCCGAAATTCAGCAGGGTGGCTGTGAAGATGGTCAAGATCTCCCCGATGTTGCAGGAGAGCAGGTAGTGGATGGCCTTGCGGATGTTGGCGTAGATGCCCCGGCCCTCCTCGATGGCCTCCACGATGGTGGAGAAGTTGTCGTCGGTGAGGATCATGGCGGCGGCCCCCTTGGCCACGTCGGTGCCGGAGCGGCCCATGGCGCAGCCGATGTCGGCGGCCTTCAGGGCGGGGGCGTCGTTTACCCCGTCCCCCGTCATGGCCACGATCTTCCCCTTCTTCTGCCAGGCGTTGACAATACGCATTTTGTGCTCTGGGGACACCCGGGCGAAGACGGAGAACTGGTCAATGTCCTCCTCCAGCAGCTCCTGGGGCAGGAAGTCCAGCTCCGCCCCGGTGAGGGTCCGGTCCCCGGGGCGGAGGATGTCCAGCTCCCGGGCCACGGCGGAGGCGGTGGCCTTGTGGTCCCCGGTGATCATCACCGGCCGCACCCCCGCCCTGTGGCACAGCGCCACCGCCGCCTTTGCCTCCGGCCTGGGCGGGTCCATGAGGCCGAACAGGCCCAGGAAGGTGAGGCCGCTCTCCAGGGTCTGGGAGTCCAGGCTGGGGGGCAGGAAGGCCAGGTCCCGCTCTGCCACCGCCAGCACCCGCAGGGCCTGCCCCGCCATCTCCTCGTTGGCCCGGAGGATGCGGCTGCGCTGGGGGGCGGTGAGGGGGCCGCGGGGCCCGGCGGTGCACCGGTCCAGCAGCACGTCCGGGGCCCCCTTGACATACACCCGGAACCCGCCGTCCGCCTTGGGGTGGACGGTGGACATGAGCTTTCGGGTGGAGTCGAAGGGCAGGTCGGCCCGCCGGGGCTGCTCCTCCTCCAGCTTGTTCTTGTCCAGCCCCTCCCTGGCGGCGGCCACCACCAGGGCTCCCTCGGTGGGGTCCCCCTGGGCGGCGGGGGCCCCCGCCCGCCACTCCAGGCGGGCGTCGCTGCACAGGCACCCCGCCAGCAGGGCCTCCCGCCGGCGGCCCCCGGCGGGAATCCACACCTGCTGGACGGTCATCCTGTTCTGGGTGAGGGTGCCTGTCTTGTCCGAGCAGATCACCCCGGCGCACCCCAGGGTCTCCACAGCCGGGAGCTTCTTCACAATGGCCCCCCGCCGGGCCATCCGCCCCACCCCCAGGGCCAGGACGATGGTGACGATGGCGGGCAGCCCCTCGGGGATGGCGGCCACCGCCAGGGAGACGGCGGTGAGGAACATGTCCAGCAGGTCCTTCCCCTGGATGAGCCCCACCCCGAACATCACCGCGCATACGCACAGGCACAGGAAGGACAGAGTTTTCGAAATTTCCCCCATCCGCCGCTGGAGGGGGGTGTCCGTCCCCTCACTGTCCAGAAGCAGCCCGGCGATATGGCCCATCTGGGTGTCCATCCCGGTGGCGCACACCAGGGCGGTCCCCCGGCCGGCGGTGATGAGGGTGCCCGAGATGACCATATTGGTCCAGTCCCCCAGGGGGGCGTCGGCGGGCAGGGACTCCGACGGGGCCTTCTCCACCGGCACCGACTCCCCTGTCATGGGAGACTCGTCCGCCTGGAGGCGGCTGCACTCCAGAATCCGGGCGTCGGCGGGGACCAGGTCCCCCGCCTCCAACAGGATTACGTCTCCGGGCACCAGCTGGGCGGCGGGGATTTTCGTCACCTTTCCTCCCCGGAGGACGGCGGCCTGGGGGGAGGATAACTTCCGCAGCTCCTCCAGGGCCTGCTGGGCCCGGTCCTCCTGGGAGATGGAGATGATCCCGTTCACCACCACGATGACCAGGATGATGACCGCGTCCAGCCAGTCCTCCCCGCCGCTGGCGGCCAGGGACACCCCCGCCGCCCCCAGCAGCACCAGAATCATGGGGTCCTTCAGCTGTCCCAGAATCCGTCCCAGCAGCCCCTCCTGCCTGGGGGGCTCCAGCTCATTGGGACCGTACCGCCGCAGGCGCTCCTCCGCCTGATGGGGGGAGAGCCCCCCGGGTTTGGCGTCCAGCTCCTGGAGAAGCTGGGCCACCGTCTCGCTGTGCCAGCGGTTCATACCATCACGCTCCTTCCGTTTTCTTCCATTATACGGAAGGGCCTGTCCGCATTTTGGGGAAAACGGGGAGGGGGCGGACCCCTTTCCATAAAAAGAACCGGCCGCCAGCAGTCTGGCGGCCGGTTTCTGTTCCTGTCATTGTGCATGGATGCGTGCCCGGAGCGGGAGTGCGGGCGTCGCTCCCAATCAGAGGGGCGCGCCCGTCCCCCATTCCGCCTCCTCCCGCAGGGGGAGGGAGAACATCTGGTCCACCGCCGCCTCATAGGCGGGGGAGTCGGCCGCCTTGCGGATGCGCTTGAGGGGTTTTCCTTCCGCCCCCACAAACAGCCGGGACAGGTAGCTCCACAGCTCCTTCATGTGGAAGACCGTGTTCCGCTGGCTGGCGAAGCACTCCAGATAGGTGTGGTACAGCTCGTCGTGGAAGGCCCGGAGGGTCTCCTTGTCCGGCCCGGGGCCGCCCCTGGCCTGGCGCACCAGGGCGGGGTTGGCCAGCAGGCCCTGCCCGATCATCACCTGGTCCACGCCGGGGAAGTCTTGGGCAAACCGGGCGCAGTCCCCGGCGGTCACCAGGCCGCCGTTGAAGCACAGGGGGCCATTGTAGTGGTCTGCGGCATAGCGGAACCACTCCATGCGCACCGGGCGCTTGTAGAAGTCGGCGCGCACCCGGGGGTGGAGAATGAGCAGGGAGACCGGGTATTTTGCAAAAATCTCCAGCAGGCGGGGGAACTCCTCCGGGTCCTCCAGCCCCAGCCGGGTTTTCAGGGAGATTTTCATGGGGGGAGCCTGGGAAAAGACCGTATCCAGAAAACAGTCCAGCTCCTCCGGCCGGGCCAGCATCCCGGCCCCCTTCCCCTTGGCGGTCACCGTGCCCGAGGGGCAGCCCAGGTTCAGGTTCACCTCGCCGTAGCCCATGGCGGCGAGCTCCCCGGCGCACCAGAGGAAGTCCTCCGGATTTTTGGTCAGCAGCTGTGGGACCGCCCGGAACCCCTGGTTGTGCTCCGGGAGGACGTTGCGCAGCTCCCGCTGGGTGAACACGTGGTCCTGGGTGGGGGAGAGGAAGGGCATGTAGTAGGCGTCCACGCCGGGGAACCAGCGGTGGTGGGCCCGGCGGAACTCCGAGCCGGTCACCCCCTCCAGAGGGGCAAAGTAGTAGTTCAAAGGTCTGTCTCCTGTCTATCCAAGGTTTTGAAGGCGGGGGAGGTCAGTTGGGGTGCTCGTCCACCCAGCGGCAGGCGGCCAGCCCGGCCACCGCCCCGTCCCCCACGGCGGTGGTCAGCTGACGCACCCCCTTGGAGCGGCAGTCCCCGGCGGCGAACACCCCGGGCAGACTGGTCTTGCAGTCCTCCCCGGCCAACAGGTAGCCGTCCTCGTCCACGGCGATCAGAGCGGAGAAGGGCCCGTTCTGGGGCTGCTGGCCCACGGCGATGAACAGCCCCTCCACCTCCAGCTGCTTGACCTGGCCGGTGATCCGGCCCCGGACGGTCACGCCGGAGAGGCAGCCCTCCCGGGTCAGCAGCTCCTCCACCGTGCTGTCCATCTCGCAGACAATGTTGTCCCGGGCCAGCACCTGCTCCACCAGCCGCCGGGCCCCCCGGAACTCCTCCCGCCGGTGGATCAGGGTGACCTGGGAACAGATTCCCGACAGGAACAGGGCGTCCTGGAGGGCGGTGTCCCCGCCCCCCACCACAGCTGCCGGCTTTCCGGCGTAGAAGGGGCCGTCGCACACGGCGCAGTAGGAGACACCCTGGCCCACCAGCGCCTCCTCCCCGGGCAGGCCCAGGGTGCGGTGCTGCACCCCGGTGGCCAGCACCAGGGCCCGGCACTCCCGCAGGGCGCAGTCGGTGGTCACCTGAAAGCCGTTTCCGTGGGTGCGGAAGCTGGTGACCGCCTCATACTCCAGCTCCACCCCCAGCTCCTCCGCCTGGCGCAGCAGGTCCTGGGAAAACTGACTGCCGGGGATGGAGGGCAGGCCGGGGTAGTTCTCCACCAGGGGGGAGAAGTTGATCTGTCCGCCGGGGGCGTTCCCCTCCAGCACCACCACCGACTTACCCGCCCGGGCGGCGTACAGGGCGGCGGTGAGCCCCGCCGGGCCGCCCCCCGCCACAAGGATATCCGTCATGCTTGCAGCACCTCGCTTCCGGCGCCCGCCCGGGCGCCTTTTTTCCTATTGTAATCCATCCGCCCAAAAGGCGCAAGCCTGGAAGGACGGGACGGAGCGGGAAAACCAGTTTTCTTGACAGAGTGCCAAGTTTCATTATTTTTTTGCCAAGTGTACTTGACAGAATGAGGGCGGCGTGATAGGATATGCTCACAGCAGAGGATGATCCCGCCTCCGCCCCAAGGCGCCGGGGCCGGGAGGGGGGCCGAACTGGAAAGGAGCTTATATGGATAAGAATGAAATCCTGGAGAAGAGCCGGAAGGAAAATCAGCTCCGTGACGAGGGGGTCCTGCACGCCCAGGAGAAGGGGCGGAAGTGGGGCGTAGTTGGATTTTTAAGCCTGCTTATAGCGGTGCAGATCTACCAGTTGGTACTGGGACTGGACATCAATCTGCCCCAGGCCTTTTTCATGGGCTATGTCTCCTGTGAGGCCCTGGGCGAGTATGGATTCCGGCGGAAAAAGAGCCATCTGGGTCTGGGAATTGTGGCGGCCCTGGCCTGTGTGCTTAATTTGGCGGTTTATATCAAACACACGCTGCTGTAAGGAGGGAAGCAGAATGGAAAAACAGGAGATTCTGGAGAAGAGCCGGAAGGAAAATCAGCTCTGTGACGAAGGAATTCTGCGCGCTCAGGAGAAGGGCCGCCAGTGGGGTGTGGTTGGATTTTTGGCCCTGTGTGTGGCGGTACAGGTCTATCACCTGGCACTGGGGCTGGACAACAGCCTGCCGCTGGCATTCTTTTTGGGGTATGTGGCCTGTGAGGCCCTGGGCCGGTACCGGGCCAGGCGGGAGAAGCACCTGCTGGTCGTCGGGTGCCTGGGGGCGCTGGGCTCCCTGTTCTCCCTGGCAAGCTATGTGATGGACACCCTGCCCGCGCTGCAGGGGTGAGGAGGAAAATGGCATGGAAAAACAGGATATTCTGGAAAAAAGCCGTCGGGAGAAGACGGACGAGGGTGTCGCCTATGCGGAGAACGAAGGCCGCCGGTATGGAGAGATCAGCTTTTGCCTGCTGATTATCGCGGTGTTGGTCTATGACTTCGCGAAGGGGCTGGACAACTATCTGCCCATGTCCCTGCTGTGGGCCTATCTGGCCGCCCAGGCTCTGGGTAAGTACCAGGCGCGGCGGGAGCGCAGATTCCTCTGGGGGATCGTGTTCGGGGCCATCGCCTCCCTGTGCTTCCTGCTCTGCTATGTGCTGCGGACCTGGTGAGAGGGGGCGAGGGTTTGGATGAACAGCTGGTTTTAAAAAACCGTTTGAAGGTGGCCCGGGCGGAGAAGGGCCTGTCCCAAGGGGACCTGGCTCAGCTGGTGGGAGTGTCCAGGCAGACCATCAGCTCCATTGAGACGGGGCAGTTCAACCCCACCGCCAAGCTGGCCCTGATCTTATGCATCGCCCTGGACAAGAAATTTGAGGACCTGTTTTACTTCTGAATTGACAAAAAAGCCCCTCTCTGCCCGGCGGCAGAGAGGGGCCTGGTGTATTTTTAGATGTGCTGGTGGACCTTGGAGAGCTCCTGGGCGATGTTCAGAATGTGGTCGCCGATGCGCTCAAAGTCGGTGAGAAGCTCGGAGTAGAGGATGCCGCCCTCGGCGGAGCACTCCCCGCTCTGCATCCGAGCCAGGTGGCTGCGGCGGTAGTCCCGGGTCATGTCGTCGATGCGCTGCTCCAGGGCCGACACCTGGGTGAGCCACTCCACGCTCCCGGCCTGGTCGGACAGGAGCTGCTGGATGCCCTTCAGGCAGATGTCCTGCATGGAGACGATCTCCTGCTGGGCGGTCTGGGAGAAGGCGATGTCCCGCCGGTTGAGCATGCGGGTGTAGCCGGCCAGGTTGTCCGCGTGGTCGCCGATGCGCTCGATGTTGCCGGAGATGGTGAGGAAGCTGCTCACCACGGCGGAGGCCTGCTGGTTGGTCTCATAGGCGATCACGTGGGAGATGTGGAGAGAGATCTCCCGGTTCAAAAAGTCGATATACTCCTCGGTCTCCTCCACCTGGGAGAGCTCGTCCTCGTTCCGGTCCAGCACCGAGCGGAAGCTGGCCTCCACGTTCTCCTGGGCCATGAGCATCATCCGGCGGAGCTCATGCTGGAGCTGGTCCACCTGGATGGCGGACACGCCCAGGCCGCTCTCCTTGCTGCCCGTCTGGATGGGGGTGAGGTACTCCAGGTGCATGCGCTCGTCCTTGTCCTCGGGGCGGTCGGGCAGAATCTTCACGGCGGCCTTGGCCAGGTAGTTGCCCAGGGGCAGGAGGAGCAGGGTGGTGATGATGTTGAAGCTGGTGTGGGTAATGGCGATCTGGCCGGCGGGGGTGGCGGGCAGCACGCCGCTCAGGAAGCTGCCGAGGGCGCCGGGCAGTACCAGGGAGCCGTCAATCACGCTGGCGATGGGGAAGAGAATAAAGAGCGCGGTGAAAATGACGGTGCCGATGATGTTGAACATCAGATGGATGATGGTGGTGCGCTTGGCGTTGCGGGTGGTGCCGATGGAGGCCAGCACCGCGGTGATGCAGGTGCCGATGTTCTGTCCGAACAGGACGAACACCGAGTTGGCGTAGGCGATGACGCCGCTGTTGGCCAGGGCCTGCAGGATGCCCACCGAGGCGGACGAGGACTGGATGATGGCGGTAAAGATCATACCCGCCAGGATGCCTAGCACCGGGTTGGAGAAGTTGGACATGATGCCCACAAAGGCCTCCGACTCCCGCAGGGGGGACATGGCGGCGCTCATCATATCCATGCCGATGAACAGCACGCCCAGACCGGCGAAGATCTGGCCCACGTGCTGCAGCTGGGGCTTTTTCACAAAGACGGCCAGCACCACGCCCACAAAGGCGATGAGCGGGGCCAGCTCGCCCACGTCCAGGGCGATGAGCAGGCCGGTGACGGTGGTGCCGATGTTGGCGCCCATGATGATCCAAACCGCCTGGTTCAGGGTCATCATGCCCGCGTTGACGAAGCCCACCACCATGACGGTGGTGGCGGACGAGGACTGGATGACGGCGGTGATGGCCGCCCCCACCAGTACCCCTAAAAATCGGTTGGCGGTGAGCCGCTCCAAAATCTGCTTCATCCGGCTGCCGGCCGCGGCCTCCAGGCCGGAGCTCATCATCTGCATGCCGTACAGAAACAGGGCCAGGCCCCCCAACAGGCTTAAAAAGTCTGTCATCTGCATAAGGTTGGAATCCTCCTCTTTCTCTCTCGTTCCAGGGAACTATCTATTGCTATTGTTTCGGGTTTGCGGTAAAAATATAAAAAGGCACAGCCCACGGGCCCGGCGCTCCGCCGGCTCCGCAGGTTATGCCAGTATTGTCCGATGAAGTTGTAGCAGGCCGGTTCCCTCCGGCCCGGGTCCCGATGCTCCCATGGCATTGTTCCCTCTCTGCACACCGCATTTCTTTCTTAACACATTCTTTATTATAGGGGGGCGCCCAGGGCATCGTCAATGAATTTTACTTATATTTAACATAGTTCAAACAATTTTCCATGGTTCAAACAAAAATGCGCACCCGGACACGTCCGGGAGCGTGGATTTTACCGGAGCGGGCGCCTGGGAGAGCCGGGACCCGCGGCCGGACCGGAGAAAGGGAGGAATGATCCATGATCCAGCTGGTGGTCAGCGACATCGACGGAACCCTGCTGCAGGATGGGGCGAATGCCATCCCGCCGGCCATTTTTGAACAGATCGCCCGCCTGAGGGAGCGGGGCATCCGCTTCTGCCCCGCCAGCGGGCGGCAGTACACCAGCCTGCGGAAGCTGTTTGCCCCGGTGGCGGACCAGCTCTACTACCTGTGTGAAAACGGAGCGGTGGTCTATGGCCCGGGGGCGCCGGGGCCCATCCTCAGCCGCACAGAGATGGACTGGGACCTGTCCCTGGAACTGTGCCGGGAGATTCTGGCCCATCCCCGGTGCGAGGTGCTCATCTCCGGGGCCAACACCAGCTACCTGTGCCCCAAGGAGGGGGATATCGTCTCCCTTATCCGGGACTTTGTGGGCAACAATGTGGCCCTCCTCCCCCGGCCGGAGGACATGCCCGAGCCCTTTGTAAAGGTGTCGGCCTACTGCCGGGACGGGGCCAGAGGGGTGGAGCCCGAGCTGGCCCCCCGCTGGAACGGGCATTTCCGCGCCGCCGTGGCGGGGGAGAAGTGGCTGGACTTCACCCTGGCGGACAAGGGGGTGGGGCTGAGGCAGCTGTGCGCCGTCCTGGGGGTCCCCCTGGAACGGGTGATGGCCTTTGGGGACAATTACAACGACCTGCCCATGCTGGAGCTGGCGGGCCGCCCCTATCTGATGGAGAGCGCGGCGGAGGAGCTGCGGGCCCGGTTCCCCCTCCGCTGCCGCCGGGTGGAGGATGTGTTGGCCGGGCTGTGAGCGGTCCGGGCGAAAAATAACCCGCCCCGGCGCGCTCCGGTCTCAATGGGACCGGGGAGCGCCGGGGCGGGCATATAAAAGGGGGAGAGAGAAAACCGAAAGTAGGATGGAATGGATCAAACGGGAGGTTTACCAGAAGAACCCGCCGAAGGGCCAGTTGTTATAGTAGGAGCCGCCGCTCTGGGAGTTGTTCTGCTGGTTTTGGTTGGACTGCTCCTGAATCTGGTTGGCCGCCTCGGTCTGCTCGTTCTGCTCGTCCAGGGTGACGGTCAGCTGGACCTGCTGCTGATTGCGGATCACTGTCAGGGTGACAGTGTCCCCCGCTTTATAGTTGCTGGACAGGGCGGCGGTGAGGGCGCTGCTGGAGTCAATGGCGGTGTCGTCGATGGCGACGATGATGTCGTTCACCTGCAGCCCCGCCTCCTGGGCGCAGGAGCCGTCGGCCACATAGAGGACGGCGGCGCCGGCGGAGACGCCGTAGCGCTGGGCCTCAGAGGACACGTCCTGCACCTGGATGCCCAGATAGGGCTTGCCGGTGACATAGCCGTGCTCGATCAGGTCGTTGATGATCTCCTTCACGTCGTTGATGGGGAGGGCGAAGCCCAGGCCCTCGGCGGAGACGCCGGAGCTGGTCTGCGTATACTTGGCGGTGACGATGCCCACCACATTGCCGTAGCTGTCAAAGAGGGGGCCGCCGGAGTTGCCCGGGTTGATGTCGCAGTTGGTCTGCAGCACGTTCAGCGTGGTGGTCTCCGTCTGTCCGGTGGTCTGGTTGGTGCTGCTGGTGGTGATCAGCCGGTCCAGGGCGGACACCAGGCCGTTGGAGAGGGAGTAGGTCAGCTCGCCCAGGGGGTTGCCGATGGTGTACACCGTCTCGCCTACCACCAGCTGGTCGCTGTCGCCCAGGGTGACAGGCTGCAGGCCGGTGGCGTCGATCTTCAGCACGGCCACGTCGTTGTCCTGCTCGCCGCCCACCAGAGTGGCGGTGTACTGGGTGCCGTCGGCGAAGGACACCTCAATGGACACGGACGAGTCGTCCACCGCATCCTCAATGACGTGATAGTTGGTGACAATGTACCCGTCCTGGGTGAGCACAAAGCCGGAGCCGCTGGCCGCCGAGGTGGTGGTCTGTCCGAAGATGTTCACGGTGGTATTCACCGTGATGCCCACGCAGGAGGCCAGGTTGGCCGCGTACAGCTGCTCTGGGGTCATGGGCTGGCCGTCGTTGCTGTTGGCCACCGTGTCCACATCCACCGTGGGCCGCTCGCCCTGATAGACCACCGTGTCCGGCTTGGTGATCTGCTGATAGGCCGCCGCGCCGCCTGCGCCGGCGGCCCCGCCCACCACCACGCAGGCCAGCAGCAGGGCGATGGCCCGCTTGGTGAACCGGCCGGGACGCTTCCTGGGCGACTCGGGTCCGGGACCGACAGGGCCCGGGACGGGAGCCGGAGAGGGGTCGGCGTAGTCGCCGAAGCCGCCGCGGTATCCGTCGTTCTCACTATTATAAAAATTGAATTCATTGTCTGCCATGATCAATCACTCCTCCGTGTGAAGCTGTGGGGTTTTCCCGTTTGACAAGTCACAGTATACGGGAGAAATATGAAAAAAGCATGAAGAAACTTGGGGGCTTTTTTTAATTTTTCTGCAGGAAATTGAAAACTGAGGGGAAAAGATGGGGTGTTTCCCCCAAAAGCGCGCATTTTTTAAAGTTTTCTGAAATGATTCCGGCCCCGCCCGCAGAAAAACAGCCGCCCGGAGGCGGCTGTTTTTGGATCTGCTTCAATTGGCTCAGAAGCGGCTGTACAGGGGCGTCCTCACTGGTCGGCCACCGCCTTGCGCATCCACCGTCCGCTCCTCACCCGGGACAGGGAGACCGCCGCGCCGATGGCCCAGCCGGCGGGGATGGACCACCAGATGGCGTTGGCGCCCAGGGGGGTGAGGTAGGCCAGGGCGTAGGCGATGGCCACCCGGGAGAACAGGTTGGCCATGGAGCTGAAGGTGAAGGCCCCCATGTCTCCCGCCCCCCGGAGCATCCCGTTGGGGACGAACAGCAGGCCCATGAGGATGTAGAACACCGACACCGTGTGCATGTAGGCCAGGCCGTAGCCCAGCGCCCCCGAGGTGTCCCCCGGGTCCAGGAACAGCCCCAGCAGCTGGTTGCCGAACAGGAAGATCAGCACGGTGATGGTCAGGGAGAACACCACCACCATAAAGAGAGAGGCCTTCAGCCCCTCCTTCACCCGCTCGTACTTGCCGGCCCCGATGTTCTGGGCGGTATAGCTGGACATGGCGTTGGAGAAGTTCATGTTGGGCAGCATGGCCAGCGTGTCGATTTTGGTGGCGGCGGTGTACCCGGCCACCAGCACCTTGCCGTAGGAGTTCACCAGCCCCTGCATCATCATCATGGACAGGGAGACCAGGGACTGCTGGAGCATGGAGGGCAGGCCGATCCGGGCGATGCGCTTCACCGCCAGCAGGTGGAACAGGGGGATCTTCTCCCCCTGCCGCCCCGGCTCGCAGGGCATGCGCTTCAGCCGCCGGACGAGCACCAGCAGGGAGCACACCGCGCACATTCCCTGGGCGATGAGGGTGGCCCAGGCCACGCCGGCCACCCCCATGTGGAACTGGATCACAAAGACCAGGTCCAGCACGATGTTGGTCAGGCTGGAGATCATCAGAAAGAGCAGGGGGGTGCGGCTGTCTCCCTGGGCGTTGTAGATGCCGTTAAGGGTGTTGTAGAGAAACAGGAACACCGCCCCGCCGAAGTAGATCTGTAAGTACAGCCGGGAGTCGTCCATGATGTCCGGGTCGGTGCCCAGCAGCTGCAGCAGGGGGCCGGCCAGCACGGTGCCCAGGGCCATGATGATGAGCCCCAGCACGCTCAGGGAGATGATGGCGGTGGAGATGGTGGACTTCATCTCATGGATGCGCCCCGCCCCGAAGAGCTGGGAGACCACCACGTTGCTGCCCATGGACAGCCCCGAGGCCACCGCCACCGACAAAAACACAATGGGAAAGGAGGAGCCTACGGCCGCCACCGCGTCCTCCCCCACGAACTTCCCCACCACCATGGTGTCCACCATGTTGTACAGCTGCTGGAACAAATTGCCCGCCACCATGGGCAGGGCAAAGAAAAACAGCAGCTTCAGGGGCCGTCCCTCCGTCAGATTTTGAACCATATCCTCTCTCCTTTTCTCAGGTTCTCCGCCTCCGGCGGACCGGAGACGGTTTTAAGGTAAGAGGTATTGTATACCGGAACCGGGAAAAAGTCCATGCGCGCGCAAGGAAAACGGAGAAAAATTTTGCCTCCGTTCTCCGGTGCGGTTTCCTGTTTACTCCCGGCGGATTTTGCGGTAAAATGGGGGAGCATGCAGACGCGGAGAGGAGGAGAAAACCATGGCACAGCTGCTGACCCCGGGGAGCATTCTCGCTATGACCGACCAGGCGGCCGACCGCCTGATCAAGCTGGACAGCGGGGACGCGGCCCTGCTGTACCTGCACCTGCTGCGCCGGGGGAGCCCGGAGGGGCTGCGCTGGCCGGAGGAGCGGAAGCGCGCCGCCCTGAAGCAGCTCCAGGACCAGGGGCTGGCCTCCCTCTCCCTCACCGCCGCCCCGGCGGCGCCGGAGGAGCCCCCGGAGGCCCCGTCCCCGGAGTATGCCCTGGAGGACATCAACGCCGCCCTGGGGGACCGGAGCTCCGCCTTCCCCGCCCTGGCCGACGAGGTGGAGCGGCGGCTGGGCAAGAAGCTCACCGCCAACGATTTGAAGGTGCTCTATACCTTATATGACCACCTGGCCCTCCCCGCCGAGGTCATCTGCCTGCTGGTGAACTGGTGCATTGAGGAGATGGAGCGCAAGTACGGGCCGGGAAGAAAGCCCTTCCTCTCCCAGATCCGCCGGGAGGGATTCGTCTGGGCCCGGAAGGGCATCGACACGGTGGACGCGGCGGAGCAGTATCTCCAGAAGCTGGCCCGCCTGCGGGGCCGGGGCGTTCAGGTGCTCCGGCTGCTGGACATCCCGCCCCGGCCCCTGGTGGAGCGGGAGAAGAAGTACATCGCCGCCTGGGATGAGATGGGCTTTGACGACGAGGCCCTGCGGGCGGCCTATGAGCGGACCATTATGAAGAAGCAGTCCCTGGACTGGAGCTATATGAACGGCATTCTCCGCCGGTGGCACGAGAAGGGGCTCCACACCCTGGCGGCCATCCAGGCGGGGGACCGGGACCCCCGGCCGGTCCAGGCCGCCCCCGTCACCCCCCAGAGCCAGGCGGCCGCCAGCCGGGAGGACCAGCGGGCCCGGGAGGACATGGAGCGCATCCGCCGCCTGATGGAACAGATGAAGCAGGAGGAGTGAGCAGATGGCATACGATCCCAACATCCTGCGCCGGGCCGCCGCCCGGCTGGAGGAGCAGAAGCGCCAGCGGGAGGACCGGCGGGAGGAGCTCCGGCGGAAGGCCTACGCCAGAGAGCCCCGGCTGGCCCAGCTGGACCGGCAGCTCCAGAGGACCATGGCCGAGCTGGCCTCCGCCTCCCTGCGTCAGGGGGGGGACATGCGACAGACCCTCCAGGCCGTCCGGGACAAAAACCTGGAGATCCAGCAGGAGCGGGCGGTGCTGCTGGGGGCCCTGGGCCTGCCCGAGGACGCCCTGGACGACAAGCCCGCCTGCCCCAAGTGTGGGGACACCGGCTGGCGGGGGGCCCAGATGTGCGAGTGTCTGAAAAAACTGTGCGCCCAGGAGCAGATCCAGGAGCTGTCCAAGCTGCTGGACCTGGGGGAGCAGTCCTTCGACGCCTTCCGCCTGGACTACTACAGCGACCAGCTGTGGCCCGGCCGGGCCTCCTCCCCCAGGACCAACATGGACCTGGTGTACGAGGTGTGCCTGAACTACGCCCAGAAATTCGGCCGCTTCCACTTTAAAAACCTGTTTCTCACCGGGGCCCCCGGCCTGGGCAAGACCTTCCTGTCCGCCTGCATCGCCCGCAGCGTGTCGGAGCAGGGCTTTTCTGTGGTGTACGACACCGCCGGAAACATCTTCGCCCAGTTTGAGAACCGGAAGTTCCAGCGGGACGCGGAGGGGGTGCAGACCGCCCGGGACGAGACCCGGCGGTACCTCAACTGCGACCTGTTGATCCTGGACGACCTGGGCAGCGAGCTCACCACCCAGTTCACCCAGTCCGCCCTGTATGAGCTCATCAACACCCGGCTGGTGAGCGACCGCCGGACGGTGATCTCCTCTAACCTGACCCCCGAGGACGTGGTGCGCCGGTACACCCCCCAGATCTCCTCCCGCCTGCTGGGGGAGTTCTACATCCTCCACTTTTTCGGGGACGACATCCGGCTGCTCAAGCGGAAATAGGCAGGTTGCTTTTCCACCTGGGTTGGGGTATGATACAAGTTGTGAAAGCGAGACCGCAAGGGAGGTTTTTCAAGATGCGGGACGGATTTGTAAAGGTAGCGGCCGGCACCCCCAAGATCCGGGTGGCCGACTGCCGCTATAACGCGGAACAGATATTTACCCTCATGCGGGAGGCAGATAAGCAGGGGGTGCGGGTGCTGTGCCTGCCCGAGCTGTGCCTCACCGGCTACACCTGCGGGGACCTGTTCCTCCAGGACACCCTGCTCCGGGGGGCGGAGGAGGGCCTGAAGACCATTCTGGAGGCCACCCGGAACCTGGACATGGTGGCCGCGGTGGGCCTGCCGGTGCGGGCCAACAACAAGCTCTACAACTGCGCCGCCGTCATCCACAAGGGAAAGATCCTGGGCCTGGTGCCCAAGACCCACATCCCCAACTACGGGGAGTTCTATGAGAGACGGTGGTTCGCCTCCGCCGCGGACAGCAGCTTCCTCGACTGCACCATGGAATTCGCGGGCCAGGAGGTCGTGGGGCTTTCCCCCTACCAGATCTTCAGCTGCAACATGCCCAATCTGGTCCTTGGGGTGGAGATCTGTGAGGATCTTTGGGTCGCCGATCCCCCCTCCACACGCCTGTGCGCCCAGGGGGCCACGCTGATTCTGAATTTGTCCGCCAGCGATGAGGTGGTGGGCAAGGCCGACTACCGACGGCAGCTGGTGACGGGCCAGTCCGCCCGGCTGGCGTGCGGCTATGTGTACGCCGACGCGGGAGAGGGGGAGTCCTCCACCGACCTGGTGTTCGGCGGCCACAACCTGATTGCCGAAAACGGCTCCCTGCTGGCGGAGCGGCGGTTTGCCACCGGCCTCACTGTCAGCGAGATCGATGTGGACCGGCTGGCCTATGAGCGCCGGCGCATGACCACCTTCCCCGCCGGGGGAGAGTATGCCTACTCCAACTATTTCGAGCTGGAGCTGGGCAAGACCAAGCTCACCCGGTATGTCTCCCCCAACCCCTTCGTGCCTGAGGACGCGGGGGACCGGGCGGAGCGGTGCAACGAGATTCTGAAGATCGCCGCCCTGGGCCTGACCAAGCGCCTGGAGCACACCCGGGCCAAGACCGCCGTGGTGGGCCTGTCCGGCGGCCTGGACTCCACCCTGGCCATCCTGATTACCGCAGTGGCCATGAAGCTGCTGGACCGTCCGGCCAGCGACATCATCGCGGTGACCATGCCCTGCTTCGGCACCACCGACCGCACCCGGGACAACGCCATGGAGCTGGCCGAGCGCCTGGGGGCCACCCTGAAGCGCATCGACATCGGCGAGGCGGTAAAGGTGCACTTCAAGGACATCGGCCAGTCTATGGAGGACCACTCCGTCACCTTTGAGAACGGCCAGGCCCGGGAGCGCACCCAGGTGCTCATGGACATCGCCAACCAGACGGGCGGCATGGTCATCGGCACCGGCGACCTGTCCGAGCTGGCCCTGGGCTGGGCCACCTACAACGGGGACCACATGTCCATGTACGCGGTGAACGCCGGCATCCCCAAGACCCTGGTGCGCCACCTGGTGTCCTTCGTCTCCGACGACAAGGGCAGCGAGGACCCCAGGCTGTCCGCCGTGCTGGACGACATTCTGGACACCCCCGTCTCCCCCGAGCTGCTGCCCGCCGTGGGGGGCAAGATCAGTCAGAGGACCGAGGACCTGGTGGGGCCCTATGAGCTCCACGACTTCTTCCTGTACTACGCCATCCGGTGGGGCTTCTCCCCCAAGAAGGTGTTCCGTCTGGCGGAGTACGCCCTGGGCGACCGGTATGACCGGGCCACGATTTTGAAGTGGCTGAACAACTTCTACCGCCGGTTCTTTACCCAGCAGTTCAAGCGCTCCTGCCTGCCCGACGGCCCCAAGGTGGGCTCCGTCACCCTGTCCCCCCGGGGCGACTGGCGGATGCCGTCCGACGCGGTGGCCGCCCTGTGGATGGCAGAGCTGGAAGAATTGCAGTAACGTTTCCCCCAGTCGCCCCGGCCCGCGCCGAAGGCGCGTCCAAGCGTTTTCGCCCTGGGCGAAAACCTTACCGCAGGGCGGATTCACTCCGCCCGAGGATTTCAAATATCCGGGTCCCCACGGAACGCGGAGCGTTTCGTGGGGCGACTGGCGGATGCCGTCCGACGCGGTGGCCGCCCTGTGGATGGCAGAGCTGGAAGAATTGCAGTAACGTTTCCCCCAGTCGCCCCGGCCCGCGAAGCGGGCCCGCGCCGAAGGCGCGTCCAAGCGTTTTCGCCATGGGCGAAAACCTTGCCGCAGGGCGGATTCACTCCGCCCGAGGATTTCAAATATCCGGGTCCCCACGGAA
>NBJMR02800__coassemble_1497_pt1 | contig 35328 bp, 34 predicted proteins | sample NBJMR02800__metabat2_low_PE_003 | metagenome-assembled genome bin NBJMR02800
CCGCCGGGCCACTGGGCCCTGGGTTTGCAAAAATTGCCGCTGGTGCGGTTTCACTACTGCGCCTGGCTTTGCCGAGCCAACGCTCCCGGTGCGTTTACCGCCGTAGGGGCGCACATTGTGCGCCCGCCAAACCTTCCCCTCGGGGGGAAGGTGCCCCAGTGCGCACACTGGGGCGGATGAGGGGACAGGTTTCAGATCTTTTGTAGGGGCGGCCCCATGTGGCCGCCCGCCGGAGCCGTCCTCCGCACTGACAGAAACGCAAGAGGCGAAACGCAGTTTCGCAGAAAATTTCTTTGCCTACTTTCTTTTTCAAAGAAAGTAGGGCGGGCGAAACCGCCCGCCCTGCTGTTGGGGTTATTGAACATCAAAATGGGATCTGGTGAAGGACATTCTGCATTCCTGCATTCTGCCTTCTGCATTAAAATCAGACCTCGATCTGCTCCATGAGGTAGGCCTCCACGATGTCGCCCTCTTTGATGTCCTGGAACTTCTCAAAGGTGATGCCGCACTCATAGCCGGCGGCCACTTCCTTGACGGAGTCCTTGAACCGCTGGAGGGAGGCGATGGCGCCATCGTAGATGACGATGTTGTCCCGGAGCAGGCGCATCTGGGCGCCCCGCTGCATCTTGCCGTCCAGCACGTAGCAGCCGGCCACCATGCCCACGCCGGTGATGCGGAACACGTTGCGCACCTCGGCCCGGCCCAGGTCCACCTCCTTGAACTTGGGGGTGAGCATGCCCTTCATAGCCGCCTCGATCTCGTTGATGGCGTCGTAGATAACCCGGTACATGCGCATATCCACGTGGCTGCGGGCGGCGCTCTCCTTGGCGTTGGCGTCGGGCCGCACGTTGAAGCCCACGATGATGGCGCCGGAGGTGGTGGCCAGCATCACGTCGGACTCGTTGATGGCGCCCACGGCGCAGTGGATGACCCGCACCCGGACCTCCTCGTTGGACAGCTTCTCCAGGGAGGACTTCACCGCCTCGGCGGAGCCCTGGACGTCGGCCTTGACGATGACGTTCAGGTTCTTCATCTCGCCGGCCTGAATCTGGCTGAACAGGTCCTCCAGGGTGACCTTGCCCACATTGCTGTTCAGGGCGTTCTTCTGCTCGGCCTTGCGCTGCTCGGCCAGCTCCCGGGCCATGCGCTCGTCGGCCACGGCGTGGAAGTCGTCGCCCGCCTCAGGCACCTCGCCCATGCCGATGATCTCCACAGGGACGGAGGGGCCGGCCTCGGTGACCTTCTGGCCCTTGTCGTTGGTCATGGCGCGGACACGGCCCACGGCGGTGCCGGCGATGATCACGTCGCCCTGCTTCAGGGTGCCGTTCTGCACCAGCAGGGTGGCCACGGGGCCGCGGCCCTTGTCCAGCCGGGCCTCGATGACCGCGCCGTGGGCGGAGCGGTTGGGGTTGGCCTTCAGCTCCCGCATCTCGGCGGTGAGGACCACCATGTCCAGCAGGTTGTCGATGCCCATGCCGGTTTTAGCGGAGATGGGGCAGATGATGGTCTCGCCGCCCCACTCCTCGGGCACCAGCTCGTACTTGGTGAGCTGCTCCTTGATGCGCTCGGGGTTGGCCTCCGGCTTATCCATCTTGTTGATGGCCACAATGATGGGGATGTTGGCGGCCTTGGCGTGGTTGATGGACTCCACGGTCTGGGGCATGATGCCGTCGTCGGCGGCCACCACCAGGATGGCGATGTCGGTGACCATGGCGCCCCGGGCGCGCATGGCGGTAAAGGCCTCATGGCCGGGGGTGTCCAGGAAGGTGACGGGCTTGCCGCCCACATCCACCTGATAGGCGCCGATGTGCTGGGTGATGCCGCCGGCCTCGCCGGAGACCACGTTGGCGTGGCGGATATAGTCCAGCAGGGAGGTCTTGCCGTGGTCCACGTGGCCCATGACCACCACAACGGGGGCGCGGGGGATCAGATCCTCCTCCTTGTCCTCGGTGGTGTCGATGAGTTTTTCCTCGATGGTGACCACGACTTCCTTCTCCACCTTGCAGCCCAGCTCCATGGCCACCAGGGCGGCGGTGTCGTAGTCGATGATTTCGCTGAGGGAGGCCATGACGCCCATCTTCATCAGGGTCTTGACCACCTCGGCGCCGGTCTTCTTCATGCGGGAGGCCAGTTCGCCCACGCCGATCTCGTCGGGGATCATCACCTTCACGGGGGCCTTCTTGGCGATCTCCAGCTGGAGGCGGCGCATCTTCTCGGCCTCCTCCTGGCGGCGCTTGTTGCCGGGGCCCTGCTGACGGCCGCGCTGGCGCTGGGCGTTGCGGCCCTGGAACTTCTGCTTGCCGCCGCCCTGCTGCTGGCGCTCGGTGGTGAAGTTCTCCAGCCGCTCGTCGTACTTCTCCAGGTTTACCGCCTGGCCGCCCCGGGTGTCTACCACCTTCTTGGCGGGGGTGCGGGAGGCGGGCTTATTGGAGGCGGGGGCCTGGGCCTGGCCCTGGGGCTTGGCGCTCTGGGCGGCGGGCTTGGCGGCGCTCTGGTTCTGGGCGGGCTGCTTGGCCGGCTGGCTGTTGGCGCTCTTGGCCTGCTGCTGGCCCTGAGCGGGCTGCTTGGGGGCGGGAGCGGCGCTCTTGGCGGCGGCCGGCTCGTGGTACACATCGGCGTAGATGGACTCGATAGAGTCCACCTGGTTGTGCTGGGTCAGATATTCAAACACGATGGACAGCTCCTGGTCGGTCAGGGGCTGCATATGGTTCTTGGGGGGATGGCCGTACTGGGTCAGAATGTCCATGATCTCCTTGGAAGGGAGCTCTTTGGACCCCCGCTTGAAATCCTTGGCAACCTTGTGAATGGGATATTTTATCATCATATGGGGAGCCACCTCGTTTCTTAGGGATGATGCCGGAACTTGCCGGACAGCTTACGGCCGCCGGGACCGGCCTTGGAAAGACCGCCGGGGCGGGCAGAGCGTTTGGGACCGTCCTCCCGCTTGCCGGGAGTACCCCGGGCCGGGCCGGAGGACTTCCGGGCGGCCTTGGGCTTTTTGGGTGCGGAGGGTTTCTCCTGCTCCGGCGGAGGGACCGCCCAGGGTTTTCTTTGTTTCCCCTCCCGCAGGTTCTTCTCGTGCTGGCGCTTCTCTCTCTGCCGCTGGAGGGTCTTGTCTGCCTTCGCCTTCAGCTGCTGGGCGGCGGGGCCGTACTTCTCCGGGTCCCGGGCGGAGAGCTTCTGCACCAGGGAGGAGGCGAAGCCCACGTCCGTCAGGGCCAGCATGGCACAGCTGCCCCGGCCCAGGGCAAAGCCCAGCTCCGCCTTGGTAAAGGGGACCTCCAGCCAGAGCACGTTACCCGCCTCGCCGAAGTGGGCGGCCCGGCGGAAGGTGTTGGAGGCCGCGTCACAGGCCAGCAGTACCAGCTTGGCCTGCCTGGCGCGGCAGGCGGCCCCCACCGGCTCCTCGCCGATCTCCAGGCGGCCGGCCTTACGGGCCAGTCCCAGCATGTGGAGAATGGGGTCATTGGGCATCTGTGGGCACCTCCTTCATCTGCGCCTCCAGGGCCTCCCACACCTCAGGGGGGAGGGGGGCGGAGAAGGCGCGCTCCAGAGCCTTGGACTTTCGCGCCTTGGCCAGACAGGCCGGATCGGGGCACACATAGGCTCCCCGACCGGGCAGCTTGCCCCGGAAGTCCAGGGAGACCTGCCCCTCCGGAGACTTGACCACCCGAATCAGCTCCTTCTTGGGCTTCATCTCCCGGCAGCCGACGCACTGGCGCATGGGTATTTTCTTGGGCACGTTCCGCACCACCCTTTTGGTTAGAGTTGAGAGTGAAGAGTGGAGAGTTGAGATAGGAGATAGGAGATATCTTCACTCTCCACTCTCAACTCTTCACTCTGTAAGATTAAATTTCTTCCGGAGCCTCAGCGTTCTCGTTCTCAGCGGGTTCCTCCGCGGGCGCTTCCGCCTCGTCCGCAGGGGTCTCCTCCGCGAATAAATCCTCCTCGGGCTCCTCAATGGGCTCCAGGGGGGCGGAGGCGGGCTTGATGTCGATTTTGAAGCCTGTGAGCTTGGCGGCCAGCCGGGCGTTCTGGCCCTCCTTGCCGATGGCCAGGGAGAGCTGGTCGTCAGGGACCACCACCCGGCAGCTCTTGCCGTCGGGGAGGGGGTCCACGCTGATCACGTCGGCGGGGGAGAGGGCGGCGGCGATGTACTCGGCGGGGTCCTCAGAGTACTTGATAATGTCCATCTTCTCGCCCTTGAGCTCCTCCACGATGGTGTTCACACGCTGGCCCCGGGGACCCACGCAGGCGCCGATGGGGTCCACGTTGGGGTCGGCGGACCAGACCGCCAGCTTGGTGCGGGAGCCCGCCTCACGGGCCACCGACTTGATCTCCACGGTGCCGTCGAAGATCTCGGGCACCTCCAGCTCGAAGAGGCGCTTCACCAGGCCGGGGTGGGTGCGGGAGATGAGGACCTGGGGGCCCTTGGTGGCCTTGCGGACCTCCACCATGTACACCTTCAGCCGCTGGCCCTCCACATAGTGCTCGCCCTTCACCTGCTCGTTGGGGCCCAGATAGGCGTCGGTGAACTCAGAGCCGGAGCGGATGCGCAGGGTGGCAGCCCCGGTGCGGGGGTCGATGCGGGTGACCTCGCCGGTGAGCAGCTCGTGCTCCTTGGAGGAGAACTCGTCGTACACCATGCCCTGCTCCGCCTCCCGGATGCCCTGGATGATGACCTGGCGGGCGGTCTGAGCGGCGATGCGGCCAAAGCTCTTGGGCTTGATCTCAATGCGGACCACGTCCCCCAGCTGGGCCCGGGGGAGGGCGGCCTGGGCCTCGGCCAGGCTGATCTCGGTGGCGGGGTTGTCTACCTCCTCCACCACGTCCTTTTTCAGGAACATGCGCACGGTGTTGGTCTCCGGATTGGCGTCCACCACCAGGTTGTCGCCCACGCCCTCGTGGTCTCGGCGGTAGGCGGAGACCAGGGCCTGGGTGATCTTCTCCATCATATAGCCGGGCTTGATTCCCTTCTCCTGCTCGATCTGAGCGATGGCGGCGAAAAACTCGGGACCGTCCAGCTCGTTGTTGTTGACTTTCTTGGTCGTCTTCTTAGCCACGAATGTTTCCTCCTAAACTGCCTCAGAAGCGGGGGTACAGCCGCACCTGGGCTACTTCTTGCTTGGTAAAGACCATGGGCGCGCCGCCCACTTCCAGGGTCACGTCCCCGTCCTGCCAGGACTGGAGCAGCCCGATAAAATCCTTCCGGCCGTCCCGGGCCCGGTACAGGCGGACCTCCACCTCGGCCCCCTGGAACTGGGCGAAGTGCTCGGGCTTTTTCAGCACCCGGTCGGCCCCGGCGGAGGACACCTCGAAGGTGTAGCTCCCCTCGATGGGGTCGGCCTCGTCCAGCTTGTCAGACAGGGGGCGGGAGACCGCCTCGCAGTCCTCAATGGACACCCCGTCCGCCTTGTCGATATAGACCCGCAGGAACCACTCCCCGGCCTCCTTCACATACTCCACATCCCAGAGGGTGCAGCCCGCCGCCTCCACATAGGGGAGGGCCAGCTGGGCCACCGCGTCGGTTACCTTTGCCATACATGCCTCCTGTGCCGGTCCCGGCCCTTTAGTCAAGGAAAAAGAGCGGAGCCGAAACCCCACTCTAGCCAATACTACCATAATTTACTTTCTTACTATACCATAGCCGAAACCGGATTGCAAGGGGTTTTCCAGATATTTTTTCCGGGCCCGGACAGGGGAGAACCCGTCCGGGCCTTGGGCGTCACGCGGCGCTGGAGAGATAGTCGAAGGGGAGCCGGCACTGGTAGGACTGGGCCTGTCCGCCGCCCTCCAGGGTGAAGGAGAGAGACAGGGTGCCGGAGGCGGGCGCATTGTCCGGCCCGTCGGAGTCCAGGACAGCGGCCTGGAGGCTGTAACGGATTTCGGGAGTCCCGTTCTGGGCCTCCTGCCAGAGGCTGGCGTCCGCCTGGGTGAGGGAGTACCACCGCGCCCCGCCGGCGGAGTGCCAGTCGGGGGCGGTCAGGCCGGTGTTGATTCCCGGGTCCAGCTCCAGCTCCCACTGGGAGACGGAGAGCTTTGGAACCCAGGCCGGGGGCTCGTCCCCGTCCCAGGTGGTGAGCAGAGAGAACTCGATCTCCCAGGCGGCGTCGCCGTACTTGGGGACGTCGGCGGGGGAGATGGTACACACCGGCAGGAAGGCGTGGGCCTCAGAGGAGAGGCGGTTGGTGAGCTCCACCGGCTCCCCGGTCCAGAGAAAGTCGTGGGCGCCGGCGCACTGCTCCGCCTGCTGGGAGAGGGAGCGCAGGTGCGCGTCCCCGGCGTTCTCCAGCGCGGCCTGGTCCAGGACCGTCCACTGGGCCTGACGGGAGAGGACATGCCAGCCCCCCAAAGTGCCCAGAAGGACCAGCAGGACCCCGGCCAGAAGAAACGCCGGGCGCTTATGGGTGGAAAATCGGCTTCTGTCCATGATTTTCTGCCTCTCTGCTTCGTTTTATACATTATTTTTACCATAGTCCGGGGTGAATAGCAAGGGGAGACAGAGCGTTTCCCCGTTTTTTCCTTCATGGGGCGGGGGTAAAAGGATGGCGGACCGCCTCAGGGGAAGACGGTCCGCTGGAGCTGTCATTCAGTTACTTGGAAAATCACCGTTCCATTTGAGCAATTTGGGCCAGCTGATCTTCGGAGACTTCGCCGGCCGTGCAGGAGAACGTATCAATCGGTTTCCCGTCCAAATCGTAGACGGTTAGGCTGTCGCCTGTTTTAGCGGTGCGGAACTCATTTAGATGGACGTATCCGGAGTTGCCCTCATCGCCCTGGACGCTGACCAGTTCAGGGGCATAGCCGTACATAGTCCGGTCCGCATAAGAGCCGTAGGTCAGACCCTGAGCGTTTGTGGGGTATGCGTCGGGCACATAGGCGGGGGAGATAGACTCATTCAAACTCATGGGCATCACGCCGCCGGTGATCTCATAGATGTCCGCTAGAATAGCCGGGTCAATCTCTTCCTGCTCCTGAGTGGTACCCAGTGCATACTCGCCAATTATGTTGCCATTCAAGTCGTATAGAGGGATCATGTTGTCCTCGTTTACCTTGTCCTGCCAAAGCTGAATCTCGCCCAGAGAGTCCAGTTCAGGGGCAAAATCCTCCAGGCGGACATAGCCGTAGACTCCGTTTTCGCCTTTGGCTTCGATCAGTTCAGGGGCGTAGCCCACAGTATGGCGGTCAAGATAAGAGCCGTAGGTTTCACCGGCGCTGTTGGTGGGGTAACTGGTGATGGCATCTTGTTGAGAAGAACGTCCGGGATAGTAAAGCTCCGACGGCTTGGAACGGCCTGCAGAATAATCAGTCAGGCTCTCGTCATAGTAAGCCCGGTATTCACCGTCTGCTTTCAAATTACCAGAAATTGAGTAATTTTTTGTGTTTACGAAATGAATATAAGAATTGCTGTCGTCCCAACCGCTATCACCAATGGCGGTGCCATTTTCATATAGGTAGGCGCGTAAAGAAACAGGCCCGTCCTGACGGTCGTTTTCTACCAGCCACAGGCAGGCTTTGCTGCTGGACCCATAATAAAGAGTCGCATAGCAATCATAGGTATAATCGCCTGCATAGACGGTCTTGTGGGGAGAATCCTGTGAGTCGTCATAAGAGGCAAGCGGCTGAATCGCTTCAAGGTCGGCGGCTGCCCCTGCGGGAAGAGCCAGGGAGAACGCCATTGCGGCGGCCATTACGCCCGCGCTCCATTTTTTCATGTTCATGCTGAAATTCCTCCTCAATCTTATTTAGATATTGGGTGTAAAGGAAATGACATAGTCTTATTTGGTTTCATCGGCGGTCCATAGGAATACACCTCCTGATCAGATACCCGGGAGACCTCTCTGTGACCTGAATATATCATAAAAAATAATACATGTCAATGAAAAATATATTGACAAAAAAATAATTTGTTTTATAATGATATTGAGCTCAGAAAAGGGTTGTGGTATTTATGGAAAAAGCCGCAAAGCGAAGCGGGACCCCGGAGGGGTTCCGGGAATCCCTAAAAAAGGCGACCACCGAGATGCTGGTGCTGTTTCTCCTGCGCCGGCGGCCCATGTACACCTATGAGATGATGAGCGAGATTGAGGTGCTCAGCCAGGGGGTCATCACCTTCAATACCCTCTACCTGACCATCCACCGCCTCCAGGACTTTAATTATGTGGAGGAGCAGGGGAAGGTGGTCAGCGAGGACAACCGGGCCCGGATCTACTTTGCCATCACCCCGGAGGGGGAGGAGTATCTGAACGCTCTGATTCGGGAATACCGGCGGTACACCGGTGCAGTGGACCAGATCCTGGGCCTGACGGAAGGGGGGAAGGGAGCATGAAGACCTGGAGCACCATGGAGGACTACTTCCGCGCCCTGGAGCGCTGTCTGGACTGTCCCGGGGAGGACCGGGAGCGGTTTTTGGCCCAGGCCCGGCGGATGGCCGACGATTTCCTTCAGGGCAAGCCCGACGCCGCGCCCGATGAAGTGGCCGGATGCCTGGGGGAGCCGGAGGAGCTGGCCCAGTGCTTTCTGGAGGAACTGGACCCGGAGCTGCTGGAGCGCCGGAAAAGGCGGCGGAAGCTGGGCAGACGAATCTTTGCGGGCGTAGTTGCGGCCGCAATGATTCTGCTGCTTGTTTGGGTGGTTCTCTTGGAAACACAGCCCATGAAGGTTGAGGTAACAGAAAGACTTATCATTTATGAAGAAAGGGAAGGTCCGGATGAAACGTAAGCTGTCTATTTTGTTGGCGGTGGGTTTGATTGCCGGTTCGCTGGCTCTGCCCTCCTACGCGGCCACGGCTGAAACGGTCCAGGAGGTACAGACCATTCAGACCCAGTACGGAGAAATTCAGGTGGAGACGGTCCTGACGGTACGGGATACGGCGCTCTATTCCAAAACGAAGAGTGCGGAAAAGACGTCGACTTACCGGTATGCGGGAAGTGTGATTGCCAAAGTGACGCTGGAGGCGACTTTTGGTTATGATGGAGACAGCGCCTGGGTGGTAGGTACGGACTCTTCCCACACCACCAGCGGCAGCTGGTCCTATCAAAATGAACGTATTTCAGAGTCTGGAAACAAAGCGGAATTAACTGCTAAGCTGACAAAATTAGGAGCAGGTACAACGTATGTAGATATTTCCCTATCCTGCACTCCCTCCGGTCAGATCAGCTGACCATCCGAAACGGCAAGCCCGGCGGACCGCATTTGCGGTCCGCCGGGCTTGTTTTACACGAAGGCTATTTGTCTTTGAAGTAGGTGCGGGTCAGCTGGACCACCGTGCCCGAGAGCAGCAGCAGTCCGATCAGGTTGGGAATGGCCATCATGCCGTTGAGGGTGTCGGAGATGTCCCACATCAGGCTGCCGGAGCCCACGGCGCCCACCACGCACACCAGCACGAAGGCCACCTTGAAGATCAGGTTGGCGGTCTTGCTGTTGTGGGTGAGGTAGCCCCAGCACCGCTCCCCGTAGTAGCTCCAGCCCAGGATGGTGGACAGGGCGAAGAACAGCAGGCTGATCTGGAGCACCGTGCCGCCGATGGTGCCGGGGAGAATGGCGTTGAACGCGGCGGCGGCAGCCGCCCCGTTGGAGCCGTAGGAGTTGATGTCGTTCTCCAGCACCCCGGACAGAAGCACCGCCATGGAGGTGAGGGTGCAGATGATGATGGTGTCCACAAAGACCTCGAAGATGCCCCACAGGCCCTGCTCCACCGGCTCCTTGGTGTTGGAGGCGGCGTGGGCCTTGGGGGCCGAACCCAGGCCCGCCTCGTTGGAGAACACGCCCCGGGCGAAGCCCTGGCGCATCGCCACCAGAATGGCGTAGCCGAACACGCCGCCGCCCACCGCCCGGAAGCTGAACGCCTCGGTGAAGATGGAGGCCAGGACGGCGGGGACGTCGGTAATGCGCAGCAGGATGACGGCCACGCCCGCCACGATATAGAAGATGGCCATAAAGGGGACCAGATAGGAGGCCACCTGTCCGATGCGCTTCACGCCGCCGATGACCACAAAGGCGGTGAGGATGGCCAGGAGGATGCCGGTGTACAGCGGGGGCAGGCCCACCAGGGACTGCATGGCCCCGGCGATCTCGGTGGACTGGGCGATGTTGCCGATGCCGAAGCAGGCGACGCCGCCCAGCAGGGCGAACAGCACCGCCAGCCACTTGTGCCCCGTGCCCTTTTCAATGTAGTACATAGGGCCGCCGAAGTGGGTGCCGTCCCCGTCCACCTGGCGGTACTTCACAGCCAGGACGATCTCGGCGTACTTGGTCATCATGCCGAAGAAGGCGGACACCCACATCCAGAAGACCGCCCCCGGTCCTCCGGCGAAGATGGCCCCGGTGACGCCGGCGATGTTGCCCGTCCCCACAGTCCCGGCCAGGGCGGTGGACACCGCCTGGAAGGGGGTGAGGTTCTGCCCGCCGGAGGCCTTGTCCGTCTTGCGGAACAGAGAGCCCAGGGTGCTGCGCAGCATAAAGCCGAATTTGCGGGCCTGAAGGCACCCGCAGCGGACGGTGAGATAGACTCCCGTGCCAACCAGCAGGAACAGCATGATAGGACCCCAGACGATCCCGTTGATGAAACTGTTGATCTGTAAAATCAATTCCAAATAAAATTCCTCCCTCTCGATTGATGCCGCCTCCCGGGGCGGCGGAGTAAAAAACGGGCGGACCATCGGAGTCCGCCCGTATGCCGCGCCCCCGCCAATGGAAGGCGTAGATATTCCTTATTATACCGATTTCTCCCCAAAAAACAAGAGAAAAGTCGAAAATCAAAGGGCAAATGACTCCTCCGGCCGCTCCAGCAGGCCGCGCAGCTCCTCCAGCAGCAGGTGGCAGTGGTACCCGTCCGCAGCCGCGTGGTGGACCTGGAGGGTGAAGGGGAGGGTGACGTCCTCCCCCTGCTCCTGGTACCTGCCCCACACGAACATGGGGCGCAGGAACATCAGGCAGGACTTGGGGTGGAAGGACACGTCGGTGTAGGAGAACCAGGGCACGCAGGAGAGAAGGATGGAGTTCTCCCGGCTGACCGTGCGGGTCCCGTCCCGCTGGAAGCGGTCCAGGTCCTCCGCCATGGCCCGGTAGAAGTCCGGGAAGGAGGGGGTATAGGCGGTGTTCAGGCTGTCCATATTGTGGGTGGCCGGGTCCAGCACCGTGTACTCCGGGTGCACCAGGTCGTAGTACCCCAGCCGTCCCTCCCGGTCATAGGCCATGCGGAACTCCTGGTGCCGGTTGACGGCGGTGGTCACCGCCCAGGTGAGGGCGGGGTAGAGGCGCAGGCCGTGTCCCCGCACGTACCGGAGCAGAGGGGCGATGGACAGGGGGACGGTGAGACTGTAGCTGCAGTCCAGCTCCAGAAAATTTTCAAAGACCGCCCGGCGGGGCCAGGTCTCCAGGTCGATGGGAGTAAACAAGGGGGCGCCTCCTCTCAAGCAAAATGGGGTCCTCGGCCCCAGCATACCATAAGCCCCGCCCCTTGTCAAAACGGCAAAAGTGTGAGAAAATAACCGGGATAGAAACCTTATTGATAAAGACAGGAGATAGGCAAGCTATGACGGACCTGTTTGAAAAATCCATCGTCACATTGGAGCTGCCCCGGGTTCTGGAGCAGCTCGCCGCCTGCGCCGCCACCCAGGAGGGGAAGGAGCGCTCCCTGGCCCTGCGGCCCATGACCGACCCGGACGACGTGCAGCGGGCCCTGGACGAGACCACGGCGGCAGTGAACATGCTCATCCAGCGGGGGAGCCCCGGCTTCTCCGGGGTGAAGCCGGTGGGGGCCAGCCTCCACCGGGCAGACATGGGGGGCAGCCTGAACACCCGGGAGCTGCTGGAGATCGCCGCTGTCCTGCGGGCGGCCCGCACCGCCAAGGAGTACGGGGACACCGAGGAGAAGACCCCCATCTCCCATTTATTCCGGGCCCTCACCCCAAACCACTTTCTGGAGGACACCATCACCAACTCCATCGTGGGGGAGGACGAACTGGCCGACTCGGCCAGCAGCGAGCTGGCCTCCATCCGCCGGCACATGCGCTCCACCGAGGCCAAGGTGCGGGAGATTTTGCAGAAGATCATCTCCTCCAACCAGTCCAAGTACCTCCAGGAGTCCATCATCACCATCCGCTCCGACCGGTACGTGGTGCCGGTGAAGTCGGAGTTCAAGAACTCCATCCCCGGCCTGGTCCACGACGTGTCCTCCTCGGGCTCCACCTTCTTCATCGAGCCCATGGGGGTGGTGAAGGCCAACAACGAACTGCGGGAGCTCTCAGCCCGGGAGAAAAAGGAGATCGAGCGCATCCTGGCCGAGCTGTCCGCCCAGTGCGCCGCCCACAAGGAGGACATTTCCGAGGACTACGACCTGCTCATCTGGCTGGACACTATCTTTGCCCGGGGTAAGCTGTCCCTGAACATGGAGGCCAGCCAGCCCCGGCTGTCGGAGAAGTATTTACGCCTGCAAAAGGCGCGCCACCCCCTGCTGGACAAGAAGACGGCAGTGGCCAACGACCTGGAGCTGGGGGACAAGTTCGATACCCTGATGATCACCGGCCCCAACACCGGCGGCAAGACGGTGACGTTAAAGACCATCGGCCTGTTGACCCTTATGGCCCAGTGCGGCCTGCACATCCCCGCCGGGGCGGACTCCGCCGTCCGGGTGTTTGACCGGGTGCTGGCGGACATCGGAGACGAGCAGTCCATCGCCCAGTCCCTGTCCACCTTCTCCTCCCACATGACCACCATCGTGGGCATCCTGAACGAGGCGGACGACCGCTCCCTCATCCTGCTGGACGAGCTAGGGGCGGGCACCGACCCGGTGGAGGGCGCCGCCCTGGCCGCCTCCATCATTGACAGTGCCCGGAATCTGGGGGCCCTGGTGGCGGCCACCACCCACTACGCCGAGCTGAAGGTGTACGCCATGACCACCCCCGGGGTGGAGAACGCCTCCTGTGAGTTCAACGTGGAGACCCTGGCCCCCACCTACCGGCTGATTTTAGGTATCCCCGGCAAGTCCAACGCCTTCGCCATCTCCCGGCGGCTGGGGCTGCCCGAGTATATCATCGAAAAAGCCGCCGCCCGGCTGGACGCAGAGAACGTGCGTTTTGAGGACGTGCTCACCAAGCTGGACCAGCAGCGCCAGGAGATGGAGAAGGAGCGCACCGAGGCCAAGCGGCTGAAGCTGGAGATGGAGCAGTCCGCCGCCAAGGCCAAGGAGTACCGGAACAAGCTGGAGGCCGAGCGGGCCAAGGTGGTGGAGAAGGCTCAGGCGGAGGCCCGGGCCATCATCGAGGAGGCACGGGCGGCCAGCGACCTGGCCATCTCTGAGCTCAAAGAGCTCCAGAAGCGGAAGGACCTGGACTGGCAGCAGGTGAACGACGGCCGGGCCCAGGCGAGACACCTGCTCAACGAGGCGGAGAAGAACATCGGCGGCCCCGTCCAGGAGCCGGAGGCGCCCCCTCCCACCCGGGATGCCAAGGCGGGGGACACGGTGGAGCTGGTGTCCATGGGCACAAAGGCCACCGTACTGTCGGTGAACAAGGACGGCAGTCTGCAGCTTCAGGCCGGGATTCTGAAAATCTCCGCCAAGCAGAGCGAGGTCCGGGTGGTGGAGGGGGAGACCCAGAGCCAGAAGGATGTGCGAAAGATCATCCAGCGGGCCGAGCGCACCCTTCGCTCCGCCGCCCCCCGGGAAGTGGACCTGCGGGGGATGACCACCGACGAGGCCCTGGTGACCCTGGAGAACTTCCTGGACACCGCCATGCTGGGCAAGCTGGAGACAGTCACCGTCATCCACGGCAAGGGCACCGGCGCGGTGCGCAATGCGGTGCGCACCTATTTGAAGCGCAGCCGCTATGTGAAGTCCTTCCGCCCCGGCCGCTACGGCGAGGGTGAGGACGGCGTGACCGTGGTGGAATTGAAGTAATGTGAGGCGTACGTGATGATCTGAAGCGGCCTGGCCGGAGCGGCGTTAAATCCAGATGCGGCCTCCCCATGAAAAACCGTTCAGCGCCTGAAATAATCCGTCATTTTGACTGTAAAATATGGAACTTAAAACGGGCGTGTCGTACAAAAAAACGAATATCCATTCTGCTTGTAATTTTTTGCAGCGGAAAAGCATAGATTTGTGAAAAATGTCATTGACGGGAACGGGATAAATCTGGTATGCTAAAGACACAATATGACGAGTGCGGAGGTACGGTTGTATGTATAGTCAGGAAGCGGTCGTTAACAATCAGGTTGGGCTGCACGCCAGACCGGCCACGTTCTTTATCCAGAAGGCCAACGAGTTCAAGAGCGCCATCTGGGTGGAGAAGGATGAGCGGAAGGTGAATGCAAAGAGCCTGTTGGGCGTTCTGTCCCTGGGTATCGTGAAGGGCACCCCCATCAAGCTGATTGCGGATGGCCCCGATGAGAAGGAAGCGGTGGAGGCCCTGTACAAGATGATCTCCTCCGACTTTTCCGAGTAATTTCCCAAGCACCATGAAAAGGCGCCGCCATGCGGCGCCTTTTTTGATATTAGAAGCGGAGGCGAGGGGGCTTTTGACCCGGTATTTTTCCATGCCCTCTCTCGGCTTGGGCAGGACAGGCTAAAAAGCGGGCGGCCACATGGGGCCGACCCTACAAAAATGCAGAAACCTGTCCGATGAACGCCGTAGGGGCCGACGACTTCGGCGGCCCGCTAAGGGGCCTCTGCAATTCCAGAGCCCACCCTCATCCGCCTCGCATGTGCTCGGCACCTTCCCCCAGGGGGAAGGCTTGGGAGGAGCAGGCGGCGCCCCCCTGCGCGAATTCAGAAAACGGCGCGCCGGGGTCGTCGCGCCCTACAGCGAAGCGGAAAGGCGGCAAAACACCCCGCGCGGAAAACACAAAGAAAGTAAAAAGGAGGCAGGAAAAGCACCCATGACCTTTGACGAATTAAAAGAAAAAGCCCACAGCCTGCCTCTCAAGCCGGGCGTATACATCATGCAGGACGCCCAGAGCAAGGTCATCTATGTGGGCAAGGCCAAGGCCCTGAAAAACCGGGTGAGCCAGTATTTTGCCAACCTGGCCTCCCACACGGAGAAGACCCGGGCCATGGTGTCCCAGATCGACCATTTTGACGTTATCATCGCCGACAGCGAGTTTGAGGCCCTGGTGCTGGAGAACTCCCTCATCAAGCGCTACCAGCCCCGGTACAATATCCTTTTGAAGGACGACAAGGGCTACCCCTATATCCGTTTGTCCAAGGAGGCCTACCCAAGATTTTCCCTGGCCAGCCGGGTGGCGGAGGACGGGGCCCGGTACTTCGGCCCCTACGCCAGCCGGCACAGCACCCAGAACATTTTGGACGCCCTGCGCACCGCCCTGCGCCTGCCCTCCTGCCGGAAGAAGTTTCCCCGGGACATCGGAAAGGAGCGGCCCTGCCTCAACTTCCACATGGGCAAGTGCGACGGCTACTGCCGCTCGGAAAATTTGAAGCCCCAGCACGACGAGGCCGTCGCCCAGGCGGTCTCCCTGCTGGAGGGCCGTTTTAAAGAGGTGAAGGCGGACCTCACCGCCGAGATGGAGACGGCGGCGGAGGAGCTGCGCTTTGAGAAGGCGGCGGAGATCCGGGACCGGCTGCGGGCCATCGAGCTGCTGGGGGCCCGGCAGAAGGTGGTGGCCGGCTCCCTGGCGGACACCGACGTGACGGGCTTCTTCCGGGGAACGGCCAAGAGCTGCTTTGTGGTCCTCCACTATGTGGACGGGGACCTGGCGGCCAAGGACATGGAGCTGCTGGAGACCCCCATGGAGGAGGACGAGGAGGAGGTCCTGTCCTCCCTCATCCGGGAATACTACGGGGGCCGCACCCGTCTGCCCAAGCAGATTCTGCTGCCCTGCGAGCTGTCCGACCAGGTGCCCCTCACCCGGATGCTGTCCGAGCAGGTGGGATACCGGGTGGAGCTGATCACCCCACAGCGGGGGGCCAAGATGGACCTGATCAAGCTGGCCAACCAGAACGCCGTGGAGGAGGTGGAGCGGGCCACCACCCGGGAGGAGCGGCAGAACAAGCTGCTGGAGGCTCTGGGGAAGATGCTGGGCCTCGGCGAGACGCCCCGTCGGATGGAGTCCTACGACATCTCCAACACCGGCTCCGACGACATCGTGGCCTCTATGGTGGTCTTTGAGAACGGCCGCCCCCTGAAGCGGGACTACCGGCACTTCAAGCTCAAGGACATGAACGGCCCGGACGACTACGCCTCCATGGAGCAGGTGCTCACCCGGCGGTTCCGCCGGTACCTGGAAGGAGACGAGAAGTTTAATACGAGACCGGACCTGCTTTTGATCGACGGCGGCGAGAACCATGTGCGGGTGGCCCAGCGGGTGCTGGAGGCCATGAACCTGGACATCCCCGCCTTCGGCATGGTGAAGGACGACCGCCACCGCACCCGGGCGCTGGTGGCCCCCGACGGCCGGGAGATCGGCATTCAGGCCATCCCGGCGGTGTTCGCCCTCATCGGCCAGATCCAGGAGGAGACCCACCGCTTTGCCATCGAGTTCAACCGCCAGCAGCGGAAGGGCCGGGTCCAGGGCTCCACCCTGGACAAGATCCCCGGAGTGGGGGAGGTGCGCCGGGCCCAGCTCTTGAAGCACTTCAAGAGCGTCAAGGCGGTGCGGGAGGCCCCCCTGGAGGAGCTGGAACAGGTGGTGCCCAAAAATGCGGCCCAGGCGGTGTACCACTACTTTCGGGAGAATTAGGAGTTAGGAATTAGAAATTAGGAATGGAGATGCGGGGTGCATGAGACAGGGAGAACCGTGGCTGAAGTGGGCCAGTGAGCTCCAGAGCCTGGCCCAGGCGGGGCTGTACTATGGAAGGGATAAGTTTGACTTGGAGCGGTACGCCCGCATCCGGGAGATCGCCGCAGAGATGGTGGCTCATCAGGCGGACCTGCCTCTGGAGCAGGTCAAGGGGTGGTTCTGCAACGAGACGGGCTACCAGACCCCCAAGCTGGCCACCCGGGCCGCCGTCTTTCAGGGGGAGCGCATCCTGCTGGTGAAGGAGCCCAAAGGCTGGGCCCTGCCCGGGGGCTGGGTGGATGTGGACGTCTCAGTAAAAGAAAACACGGTGAAAGAGGTGCGGGAGGAGGCCGGCCTGGAGGTGCGGGCCGACCGGGTCATCGCCCTCCAGGACGGGGAGAACCACCACGAGACGGTCTACCCCTGGAAGGTGTGCATCGTGTTTGTCCTGTGCACCCTCCTGGGCGGGGAGTTCCGGGAGAACCTGGAGACCAGCGAGAGCGGCTGGTTCTCCTTAAACGAGCTGCCCGAGCTGGACCTGGAGAAGACCACCCCGGAGCAGCTCCGGATGTGCTTTGAGGCCCGCAGGGCGGAGCACTGGGAGACCAGACTCGAGTGAAGTTCATGCCACGAAAGGAAGATCAGATATGCGTGTGATTTCCGGTTCCGCCCGCGGGCGGCGGTTGAACGAATTGCAGGGGATGGAGACCCGCCCCACCACCGACCGGGTGAAAGAGGCCCTGTTCAATATCGTACAGTTTGAGGTACCCGGCCGGGACATTCTGGATCTGTTCGCCGGTACCGGCCAGCTGGGTATCGAAGCCCTGTCCCGGGGGGCGGCCCGGTGTACCTTCGTGGACCAGCGGAAGGACGCGGCCGCCCTGGTCCGGGAGAATTTGAAGCTCACCGGCCTGTCCGGGCAGGGGAAGGTGGTCCAGGGGGACTCCATCTCCTACCTCATGTCCTGCCGGGAAAAATTCCATGTGATCTTCCTGGACCCGCCCTATCAGAGCGGCCTTCTGGAGCAGGCCATGGAGACCATCGCGGCATTTGACATTCTCCGGGAACATGGTATAATGATTTGCGAAAGTCCGCTGGAACAGGTGCTGCCCGACTTATCTCAGCCCTATGAGCGTGGAAAAGACTACCGGTACGGAAAGATCAAGCTGACGGTGTACCGGAGAAACGGAGGGGAGCGCCGTCCATGAAGACTGCCATTTACCCTGGAAGCTTTGACCCGGTGACCCTGGGTCATCTGAACATCATCAAGCGGGCCGCCGCCTGCTTTGACCGCCTGATCGTCTGTGTGATGATCAACTCCAAAAAGCAGGGGATGTTTACCCCGGAGGAGCGGGTGGAGCTGCTGAAGAAGGCCACCGCCCGGTTCCCCAACGTGGAGGTGGACTACTCCGAGGGGCTGCTGGCCGCCTATGCCAAGCGCCGCCGGGCCCATGTGGTGGTCAAGGGCCTGCGGGCCGTGTCCGACTTTGAGCAGGAGGTCCAGATGGCGGTCATCAACCGGAAGCTGAACCCCGGTCTGGAGACCATGTTCCTGGCCTCCAGCGAGAAATATACATACCTGAGCTCCACCATCGTCAAGGAGATGGCCCGGTACGGGGCCGACCTGGGAGAGTTTTTGCCCCGGGAGATCGTGGATGATGTGAACCGGAGAATGCAGGAACTGCAGGAAAGGAAGGATTGACCATGGCAAGCGGAGTGGAAGAGCTGCTGGACATGTTGTTTGATATGGTGGACGAGGCGAAGAACGTGCCTTTGTCCAGCGACCGGTGCATGATCGAGCGGGACCGGGCTCTGGACCTGATCGACGACATCCGGGCCCAGTTCCCGGTGGAGCTGTCCGAGGCCAAGAAGGTGATGGCCAGCCGGGCGGATCTGATCGCCTCCGCCAAGCGGGAGGCCGAGGCCATCCGCCGTCAGGCGGAGGAGAAGGCCAAGCAGATGCTCTCGGAGGAGACCATCCTCCTCCAGGCCAAGCAGCGGGCCAACGAGCTGATGCAGCAAGCGGAGGACCGCAGCCGGGAGCTGAAGCGCTCGGCCAACGAGTACTGTGAGGATGCCCTGCGCCGAACCGAGGAGGCGGTGGCCGAGGCCTACAACGAGATCAAGCAGTCCCGGGCCCGGTTCCGGGCGGCGGCCAGCTCCACATCGGCGGGACAGGCCTCCTCCGGCGGCCGCCCCATGTACGACGCGGCGGCTGATGAGGACTGAGAGAATCTCCGTCAGACATTATGATAGGATACGGTTGAGAATGCGGACCGGCACAGAGGCGCCCTCTGTGCCGGTCCGTCTGTCTGCGGACGGCGGAACCGGAAGGAAAACCGCTGAAATTTCTTCAAAAAATGTGAGAATTTTTTGGAGCAAAAGGATGCAATCTGGGAAAAGAACGATTGCATTTTCGGCAAAAAGGGTGTATGATAAAAGCCAATGATTGCCCCCGCCTGTGGGGCAATCCGCGGTCAGCGGCCGCACAGCTCCGAGACGGCTGGAGGGCGCTCCGCTCCGGGAGGACCGGCGGGGCGCGCCAGGAAAACCGGCGGTTTTTCACACAAGGGGAGAGACCGGCGGGTTTTGCTGTGCCGTGGAGGGGCCCAAAATTGCAGAGAACGGATCTAGGGAGGGCTGAAAAGAAGGGCCGGACCGAGCTCCCGTGGGAGAGTGGAGCGCCGGCAGGAGAGATACGATTATTTATTCCCAGCGATTGCAGTATAGGGAGGTTGAAATCCGAATGAGCAAATTTCTCAAACGCTCTGCGCAGGGCGCGGGCGTGCCGCATGAGAAGCGGACCGCCGGCCTTGAGACGGTGGCCATGCCGCTTCCGTCAAAGATCGTCCTGTCTATGAACCAGCACATCGGCGCTCCGGCGGCCCCTGTGGTGGCGAAGGGCGATCAGGTGTACGTAGGTACCGTGGTGGGCAAGGCGGGGGGCTTCGTGTCCTCCGACATCCACTCCGGCGTGTCGGGTACCGTCGCTGAGATCTCCACCATGGTGGGGTCCAACGGGTCGACCCAGACCACCGTGGTCATCACCCCGGACGGGGAGCAGAAGGTGGACCCCTCCATCGCTCCCCCCCAGGTCACAGACTTCAAGTCCTTCACGGACGCCATCCGCGCCAGCGGCCTGGTGGGCCTGGGCGGCGCCGGCTTCCCCACGGCGGTGAAGCTGTCCCCCAAGAACCTGGATGAGATCGACACCCTTCTCATCAACGGCGCCGAGTGTGAGCCCTATATCACCTCGGACCACCGGTGCATGCTGGAGGACACCCACTTCATCCTCAGCGGCATCAAGGCCGTGATGAAGTATCTGAACATCCCCAAGTGCATCATCGGCATCGAGGGAAATAAGCCCGACGCCATCGCCAAGATGCAGTCCGCCATCGACGTGGCCGGCATTGAGGTCAAGCAGCTGCCCTGCCGCTACCCCCAGGGCGCTGAGAAGGTGCTCATTGAGACCTGCACCGGCCGGGAGGTCCCCTTCCCCGGCCTGCCCTCCGATGTGGGCGTGATCGTGATGAACGTCACCTCCACCGCCTTTGTGGGCAAGTACTTAGAGACCGGCATGCCCCTGACCACCAAGCGCCTCACCGTGGACGGCGACATCGTCAAGGAGCCCAAGAATGTGGAGGTCATCATCGGCACCCCCATCCAGGAGCTGCTGGACTTCTGCGGCGGCCTCACCGCCCAGCCGGGCAAGGTGCTGTACGGCGGCCCCATGATGGGCACCTGTGTGGCCAGTCTGGATCAGCCCATTCTGAAGAACAACAACGCCGTTCTGGCCTTTTCCGAGGCGTGGGCCCATCTGCCCAAGAAGACCAACTGCATCCACTGCGGCCGGTGTGTCAACGCCTGTCCCCTGGGTCTGGCGGCCAAGGACATTGTCAAGGCCTATGAGAAGGGCGATGTGGAGCAGCTCCAGGAGCTCAACGCCGATCTGTGCATGAGCTGCGGCACCTGTTCCTTTGTCTGTCCCGCCAAGCGGCCTCTGGCCCCCTCCATTGCCCTGGCAAAGATCCTCATGAAGAATGGAGGTAAGAAGTGATGGACAACAATAAGCTGATCGTAACCGCGGCCCCCCATATCACCAGCACCGACACCACCCAGAAGATCATGCAGCGGGTGTGCCTGGCCCTGTGCCCCACCCTGATCGCCTCGGTGATTATCTTCGGCATCAACGCCCTGATCCTGGTGGCTGTGACCGTGGTGGCCTGCGTCTTCTTTGAGTGGGGCTACTGCAAGCTCATGCACCGGGAGAACCCCACCGGCGACTTCTCCGCCGTGGTCACCGGCATGCTGCTGGCCTTCAATATGCCCGCCACCCTCCCCTGGTGGATGGCCATTGTGGGCGCCTTCATCGCCATTGTGGTGGTCAAGCAGCTCTTCGGCGGCCTGGGCTACAACTTCGCCAACCCCGCCATCGTGGGCCGTATCGCCATGGCCATGGGCTTTGCCGGGGCCATGTCCAACTACCCCCATCCGGTGAACAACATTGACGCCTTCGCCTCCGCCACCCCCCTGGCCGTGGCCGGGCAGGTGGGCTCTGACAGCTACCTGACCCTGCTGCTGGGTACCCACGGCGGCGTGCTGGGCGAGACCTGCGCCATCACCATCCTGGTGGGCGGCCTCTTCCTCATCGGCACCAAGGTCATCAGCCCCACCATCCCCGTGACCTATCTGGCCACCGTGGCGGTGCTGTCCCTGGTAGCGGGAGAGGACCCCATCTATCAGCTGCTCTCCGGCGGCCTGCTGCTGGGCGCCTTCTTCATGGCCACCGACTATGTGACCTCGCCCACCACCACCAAGGGCAAGCTGATCTTCGGCCTGGGTCTGGGCATCATCACCTGCGCCATCCGGTTCCTGGGCACCATGGCAGAGGGCGTGTCCTTCTCCATCCTGCTGATGAACCTGACCGTCCCCTACATTGAGGTTCTCACCCGTCAGGACCGCCTGGGCATCGCCAAAGTCAAGAAGAACAAGGAGGGTGCCGGGAAATGAACAACTGGAATCGTATTTGGAAACCCATCGTGGTGCTTTCTTTGATCTGCGTCATCGTCACCGGCGCTCTGGCCGCTACCAACGAGGTGACCGCCCCCATTATTGAGGAGGCCACCATCGCCGCGGAGAACGCCGCCCGTGCCGAGGTGCTCCCCGAGGCTGACAGCTTCAGCCCCGTGGAGGGCATCACTGTGGAGGGCGTGTCCGCTGTCTACACCGCCGACAACGGCGCCGGCGCCGCCATCACCGCTTCCGCCAAGGGCTACGGCGGCGACGTGGTGATCATGGTGGGCATCAACGCCGACGGCAGCATCGAGGGCATTACCGTCACCCAGCAGTCCGAGACCAAGGGTATCGGCTCCAACGTGGTGGACAACCCCGAGTATCTGGCCCAGTACAGCGGCCTGTCCGCCGCCGAGCCTCTGGTGCTCAACGAGGACGTGGACGCCCGTACCAGCGCCACCGTCTCCAGCACTGCGGTCATCAATGCGGTGAACGCCGCCATTGAGGCCTACAATCAGATTCCTTGAAAGGCGGTGAGTTGAGATGAGCAGCAACAATAAGCTGAAAGTATTTACCAACGGTTTTCTGAAAGAAAACCCCGTATTGGTGCTCGTCCTGGGCACCTGTCCCACTCTGGCCACGTCTACCATGGCCTCCAACGGCATCGGCATGGGCCTGGCGGCCACCTTCGTGCTGGTGTGTTCCAACATCGTCATCTCCGCTCTGCGGAAGATCATCCCCAATCAGGTGCGTATCCCCTGCTACATTACCGTCATCGCCGGCTTCGTGTCGGTGGTGCAGATGCTGGTCAAGGCCTTTGTGCCCGCACTGGATACGGCCCTGGGCGTGTACCTGCCCCTGATCGTGGTGAACTGCATCATCCTGGGCCGCGCCGAGATGTTCGCCTCCAAGAACGGCATCGTGGACTCCGCTCTGGACGGACTGGGCATGGGCCTTGGCTTCATGCTCACCCTGACCATCATGGGCACCATCCGTGAGATCCTGGGCTCCGGCACCTGGATGTCCGGGCTGGACGGCCTGTTCCCCTTCCTGCCCGAGGGCTTTGCCATTCAGGTTCTGCCTGAGTCCATCGACCCCTTCACCATTATGACCAGCGCCCCCGGCGGCTTCTTTATCTTCGGCGTGATGATGGCGGCGGCCACCTGGCTGACCACCCGCCCCAAGAAGGAGAAGGCCTCCGCCCCCGCTGAGGCTGCGGAAGGAGGGAATGCATAATGGCTGTTGAGCTTGCTGTTATCTTTTTCTCCATGATCCTGGTGGACAACTACGTGCTGGTTCAGTTCCTGGGCATCTGCCCCTTCCTGGGCGTGTCCAAGCGGCTGGACAGCGCGGTAGGCATGTCCCTGGCCGTCACCTTCGTCATGGTGCTGGCCACCGCGGCCACCTGGCCCATTCAGATGTTCCTGCTGACCCCGGAGAGCGGCGCGTGGGATATGGGCTATCTCCAGACCATCGTGTTCATCCTGATCATCGCCGTGCTGGTGCAGCTGCTGGAGAGCATCCTGAAGAAGTACATCCCCGCCCTGTACAAGTCTCTGGGCGTGTATCTGCCTCTGATCACCACCAACTGCACCATCCTGGGTGTGACCGTGCTGAACATCGACAACGGCTATGACTTCCTGGAGAGCATCGTCTGCGCCGCCGGCGCCGGCATCGGCTATCTGGTGGCCATGGTGCTGTTCTCCGGCGTGCGCCGCCGGGTGGAAGAGGCTATGCCTCCCAAGTGCTTCAAGGACCTGCCCATCACCCTGGTTGCCGCGGCGATGGTCTCCCTGTCCTTCATGGGCTTCGGCGGTATCGTCGAGAACATCTTCGGCGTCTGATAGGAGGGGGAGATAGAGTATGGAACTTGAAATGATCCTGATGGCGGTGGTGCTGGTCACGGTGATCGGCCTGATCGGTGCGGTCATTCTGGTGGTTGCCTCCATCGTCATGTATGTCCCCGTGGATGAACGGGTGGAACAGATTACCGGCGTGCTGGCCGGCGCCAACTGCGGCGCCTGCGGCTGCGCAGGCTGCGCCGACTATGCCAAGAGCATCGTGGAAGAGGGGAACGGCATCAACAAGTGCATCCCCGGCGGCGCGAAAACCGCCGCGGCCATCGCTGAAATCATGGGTGTGGAAGCGGGAAGCATGGTGCCGATGAAGGCCGTTGTGGCCTGCTCCGGCACCTGTGAGAAGACCTCCAAGCGCTACACCTTCGAGGGTATCTCCAGCTGCCAGGCCGTCAAGGGCCTGTACGGCGGCGACGGGGCCTGCGCCTACGGCTGCCTGGGCTACGGGGACTGCACCCAGGCCTGCGCCTTCGACGCCATCCACATTGAGAACGGCATCGCCAAGGTGGACCGGGAGAAGTGCACCGGCTGCGGCGCCTGCGCCGCCGTGTGCCCCAACCACGTCATCGAGGTGGTGCCTGAGCACAAGCGCAAGCCTGTGGTCCTCTGCCAGAACAAGGACAAGGGCGCCCAGACCCGGAAGGCCTGTACCGCGGGCTGCATCGGCTGCATGAAGTGCGCCAAGGCCTGCCCCAGAGAGGCTATCACCGTGGAGAACAACGTGGCCTACATCGATCAGGAGAAGTGTGTGGGCTGCCAGCTGTGCGTGAAGGAGTGCCCCGTGGGGGTCATCCACGTGCCCGCTGCCATGTAAGATTCTCTCAGAGATTACAAAAACCCAGACCCATATTGGGTCTGGGTTTTTCTATGTTTTGGACATAGGCGGTCTGCTTGCAATACCGGTGGAAATGCGGTATGCTGAGGACAGAAGATTGGGGCGGCGCAGCCGCGGAAAGGGGAGAGGGGCCGTGGAGACCATAGTCCGAAAGGAGCGGACAGCGGAGCCGCCGTACAGCCTGCACGATGCGTATCTGATGGAGCTTGTGCCGGAGGGGGACTCTGTCCGGCTTTGTTTTCAGGGGGGATACCTGCGGGTGGAGGATGCCTGCCAGGTGGACGGCGACGTCCGGATCACCGGGGTGGACTGGAGGTTCTGCCGTGCCTATGTTCTGGAGTATCAGGACGTCCTCTGCGGCAATTTCGGCAGCTTCACCGGGCGGAAAATGTCCATCCCGGAGTTTTTGGAACGCTATCCCGGCGGGACGGTGGATGTGATGGACGAGATGTACGGATACAATCAGGCATGGATCAGCGGATTTCTGAATTATGGGTCAAAGTGCTATGAAATCCAGCTGGAGTTTTATTATGCCGGCGACTTCTGCTATCTGCTGCGGGAATGAAAAACGCTCCCCGGGGCTTCGGTTGGACCGAAGGACCCGGGGAGCGTTTTTATGACACCGTGCTGGAGTGCGGCGGAATATCTCAGCCGCCGAACTTGTCCCAGTAGCCCATGACAAAGATGACCAGGACGATCACCGGCAGGATATATGTAAAGTAGATCCGGAACCGGGCGGGGAAGCGGGTGCCCTGGCCCTGGTCCACCTCCGCCAGGAAACGGTCGAAGCCCCAGCCGTACTTGGAGGAGGTGCAGCAGAACAGCAGGTAGATTACCGAACCGATGGGCAGCAGGTTGTTGCTCACCAGGAAGTCCTCGAAATCCATGATGCTCATGCCCAGAATGTGCACGCCGCTCCACAGGTTGTTGCCCAGCAGGCAGGGCAGGCTCAGCAGAAGGATGAGCACCAGATTGGCGGCCACCGCCTTGCCCCGGGAGATGTTCCACCGGTCCATCCAGCAGGCCAGGATGTTCTCAAACACCGCGGTGACCGTGGACAGGGCGGCAAAGAACAGGAACACGAAGAACAGCGCCCCCCACAGCCGCCCGCCGGGCATGGAGTTGAACACGTTGGGCAGGGTGACGAAGATCAGATTGGGGCCGGAGTCCGGATTGACTCCGAAGGCGAAGGCGGCGGGGAAGATGATCAGGCCGGAGGTGAAGGCCACGAAGGTGTCCAGAATGCCCACGTTGATGGCCTCGCCGAACAGTCTCCGCTCCCGGCCGATGTAGCTTCCAAAGATGGCCATGGCACCGATGCCCAGGCTCAGGGTGAAGAAGGCCTGGCCCATGGCGTCATAGACCGCCCGGAACAGGCGGAAATTTCCTTCGGTGTCGTACATCAGGTTGTGGAAATTGGGGACCAGGTAGAACTTCAGTCCCTCCACCGCGCCGGGCAGGCTCAGCGCCCGCACCGCCAGCACTACCAGCAGGGCCAGCAGACAGAGCATCATGGCCTTGTTGGCCTTCTCCACGCCGTTTTTCAGGCCGCGGCTGCACACCACCATGCCCAGGATCACCACCAGGGCCATGAACAGCAGCTGAATCCCCACATCCTGGGTCTGCATGGCGGTAAAGGCCTCGCTGACCTGGGCGGTGGTCATGCCCTCAAACTGACCGGCGGCCACCTTAAAGAAGTAGAGAATCAGCCAGCCGGCAATGGTGGTGTAGAACATCATCAGAAGGTAATTGCCCGCCATGCCGAACCAGCCGTACCAGTGCCATTTGGAGCCCTTGGGCTCCAGCTCCTGAAAGGACATGGTGATGCTCTTGCGGCTGGCCCGGCCCACGGAGAATTCCATGGACATGATGGGCAGACCCATGATGAGCAGGAACATGATATAGATGACCACAAAGGCGGCGCCGCCGTACTGCCCTACGATGTAGGGGAACCTCCATACGTTGCCCAGGCCGATGGCACATCCGGCGGAGATGAGCACAAATCCCAGGCGGGAGGCAAATGTTTCTCGTTCTTTCACAATGAGAACTCCTTCCCTCTTTTACAGACGTTGCCGCATCATGAAACCGCTTCGCGGTCAATGCAGCAGACACTATCATAGCTTATTTCCATGGCGCTGTCAATTCGCCGGCGGGTTTCTGCAAGGACAGACGGAATGAAAATGGAGAAAAAACTTGACAGACGGTCCAAAATGTGGTTTGCTGGAGGGACGAAACGAGGAGGAAGGACAAGTTATGGAGCGATTTGCCTTAGCGCGGGAGCTGGTCTTGCAGGCCGGCGCCGCATTGCGGGAGAGCCGCCTGCGGGAGGATGAGATCCAGCACAAGAGCGGGTACCAGGATCTGGTGACCCGGTGGGACAAGGTGACGGAGCAGTTCCTCCGCCGGGGGATTTCAGAGGCGTTCCCCCAGGATATCATCGTGGGAGAGGAATACCCCGCCGCCAATGAGGGGGCGGAGGGCTGCACCTGGTATCTGGACCCCATCGACGGCACCACAAACTTTGTCAGCCAGCACCGGAACTATGCCGTGTCCGTGGGGTGCTGGAGGGGGGAGGAGCCCCTGTTCGGCCTGGTGCTGGACGTGGAGCGGCCCGCCCTCTACTGGGCTGAGGCGGGGAGCGGGGCCTTCCGGGACGGCACCCCCCTCCACACCTCCCGCCGGCGGGAGGTGCAGGAGCTGCTGATGACCGTCCCCGGGGTGCCCCGCACCCTGCTGAATCCCCACCCCCGTCAGGAGGGACTGCTCCGGCTGGCCCGGGAGGTCCGGGGAGTGCGGAGCCTGGGCTCGGTGGCCCTGGAGCTGTGCGCCCTGGCGGCGGGGGAGGCCGATCTGTTCGTGACCCTGCGGTCCTGTCCCTGGGATCACAACGCCGGCCGGATCATCCTGGCCGAAGCCGGGGGAAGCCTGTGCGATCTGGAGGGGGAATTCCTCCCCCTGGACCGGCGCACCCCCGTCCTGGCGGCCAACGCCCCAGAGACGCTGCGCCTGGTGCGGGAGCGGTATCTGGGCGCAGCAGAATAAACCACTGGCATCGGAAAAAGGACCGCCGCGGAAGAGATCAGCCGCGGCGGTCCTCTCGCTGCCCCGGCGCCTGCCCCAAAATCCGGGGTTTGACAGGGAGGGCGAGTTCGAGTAAACTACTGTTATGGAAAATACATCAGAAAGAAGGGGGGAGCCTATGAAGCGGAATTCCAAGGTATCCACAGCGGTCATCCGCCGACTGCCCCGCTATTACCGCCAGCTCTCCGAGCTGCAGCGCAAGGGGGTGGTCCGCATCTCCTCCAGCGCCCTGGGCAAGTCCATGGGGCTGACCGCCTCCCAGATCCGGCAGGACCTGTTCTGCTTCGGCGGGTTCGGCCAGCAGGGCTACGGCTATAAGGTGGACGGGCTCAAGGAGCAGATCGGGGAGATCCTGGGGATCAACCGGGGCCACACCATTGTGGTGCTGGGGGCGGGCAACCTGGGCCGGGCCCTCATTGAAAACTTCAAATTTTCCAGCAACGGCTTTCAGCTGCTGGCCGCCTTTGACGTGCAGGAGCGCACCGTGGGCACGCAGATTGCCGGCGTGCCGGTGTACCACGCCGACACGCTGGAGGCGTTCCTGGCAGAGCACCCGGTCAATGTGGGCCTGCTGACGGTGCCCAAGTCCGCCGCCCAGTGTATGGGGGAGCGGCTGGTGGCCGCCGGCGTCCGGGGCATCTGGAACTTTACCAACTACGAGGTGGCCTTTCCCGGCTCTGACGTGGTGGTGGAGAGCGTCCACTTCTCCGACAGCCTGCTGGCGCTCAGCTATATGATCTCCCAGCGGGAGGACGAGGAAGAGGAGGGAGACGCCACATGAGACGGCCCAAATTCCGCCTGGCCCTGTGCGCGGCCGGGCTGGCGGCGGCACTGGCCGGGGGAGCGCTGGCCCTGGGAAACGGGGACAGCCTGATCTCCCTGAGCTATCTCACCGATACGTTTCTCCCCAGCGCCCAGAGCCAGCTGGAGGAGATTCAGAACGACGCCATGCAGGAGGCCTACGACCAGGCGGCCGCCCAGCTCCAGGGGGGGACCGGCACGAGCGGCCTGTACAGCGCCGATTTTCAAAGCCGCACCTTCTCCCAGGGGGACACCATCACCCTGTCCACCGGCTCCGGCCTGATGATCTACGGGGGGACCGGGGAGCTGGCCCACAGCGGCGCGGTCATCGACGTGACCGACGGGACCACGGTGCCCTCCGGGACCCGGCTGACGGCGGGACACCGCTACCTGGTGGGGGAGGACACCTCCGCCGCCCTGGCGGTGCGCTCCGGCGTGATGTATCTGGGGCTCCAGGGGAGCTACACCTTTACGGATGCCGGGAAGCAGTCCCTGCCCTTTGTGGATGTGGCACAGGGGGACTGGTATGAGAGCGCGGTGGAGTACGCCTACACCAACGGCCTGTTCTCCGGTACCAGCGCCGACGCCTTCTCGCCGAACCTGACGATGAACCGGGCCATGCTGGTGACGGTGCTGTACCGCCTGGCGGGCTCGCCGGAGGAGGAGCTGAGCAGCGCCCAGGCCAGCTTCTGGGATGTGGCCGCGGACAGCTGGTACGCCCCCTATGTGCGCTGGGGCTATGTCCAGGGAGTCACCGCCGGCACCGGAGAGGGCTCCTTCGGCCCGGAGCAGAGCATTACCCGCCAGCAGCTTCTGGTGATGCTCCACAGCTTCGCCCGGCAGTACCTGGGGCTGACTCTCACCGGCGGGGCGGATCTGTCCCAATACAGCGACGGAGGACAGACGGCCTCCTGGGCCCAGGAGGCGGTGTCCTGGGCGGCGGCCAACCAGCTCATCGTCCCCTCCAGCGACGGGACCATCCGGCCGCAGGACCCGGCCAGCCGGGCAGAGGTAGCTGCCATTCTGATGAAATTTGACAGTCTATACCTGTAACCCTTTTTCTCCCGGCACATAGGATGGACTGAGCACGGCGGAGAGCCGTCTCAGACTTCATAACGGGAGGTACTTCATCAATGGGGTGCTGCAATAACGGCTTTGGCGGCGGAGGCTGCCTGTGGATCATTATTTTGATTCTCATTCTGTGCTGCTGCTGTGGGAACGGCTGGAGCGGAAACGGCTGCGGCAATGGCTGCGGCTGCAACAACGGCTGCTGCTGACCGGACACGACATCCGAAGACGTGGTCCATCGGAGCGGAACTGCCTGGGCCGCGCGGAAGGTACAGAAAGCCACTGGAAGAATATAGAGGATTTGATGGAGAGGCGCCGCTGCAGCGGCGCCTCTCCGGTTTTGAGCCGGAGGCGGGTATGACTGCCGGAGGTAGTATAGCGGTCAATCCTCCGTTGCCCGTGAAAAAGGAACGCCTTGCGGGGGGCTCATAGGGCTTTGCGTGGAATGGACAGAGAAACCTTCTTCTGGGAAGAAGGTCTTTTTTTGCACTTCCAAGTGTGGTATGATGAGAGCACTGACCAAACAAAACATGAAAGGGGGAGTGCTGTATGCTGCGACTGATTCTGGGCCGGGCCGGGAGCGGAAAGACCACCCAGGTGCTCCAGCGGCTGTGCCGGGGAGGGCCGGACAAGCGCCAAATCCTGATGGTGCCCGAACAGCAGTCCCACGAGGCGGAGCGGGCCCTGTGCCGCTTCGGCGGGGACCGTGTCTCCCTCTACGCCGAGGTGCTCTCCTTCAGCCGCCTCAGCAACCGGGTGTTCCTGGCGGCGGGGGGCATGGGGGAGCCCGAGCTGGACGCGGGGGGCCGCATTTTGATGATGCACCGGGCGGTGCGGTCCGTGGCCAGCCAGCTCACCGTGTACGCCCGCCCCTCCCGCCGCCCCGCCTTTCTGGAGGAGCTGCTGTCCACCGTGGACGAGCTGAAAAGCTGCTGCGTGCGGCCCGAGCTCCTGCTCCAGGCGGGGGAGGAGGCCGGAGTGGGGGAGGGGGACAAGCTGCATGACTTGGGACTTATCTGCACCGCCTATGAGGCCCTGTCCGCCCGCACCGCCCTGGACCCCAGGGACCGGCTCACCCGGACGGCGGAGAAGCTGAGGAACTGCCCCTGGGCCCAGGGGACAGACCTGTGGCTGGACGGCTTTACCGACTTCACCCCCCAGCAGCAGGAGGTGCTGCGGGAGCTGCTGAAACAGGTGGACACCGTCACCGTCACCCTCACCTGCGACCACCTGGAGGAGGACGAGGGGGGGGCAGGGATATTCTCGCCCGCCCGGCGCACCGCCGCCCAGCTGCTCCGGCTGGCCAAACAGGAGCGGATTTCCTGTGAAGTGGAGACCCTTGACGGACAGGACCCGGCAAAGGCCCCCGAACTCCAGACAGTGGAGCAGCAGCTCTTCGCCCAGGAGCGGCCGGAGCCGGTCTCCTGCGGCGGCACGGTGGAGCTGTTTCAGGCCTCCACTCCCCGCTCCGAGGTGGAGCGGACCGCCGCCCGTATCCGGGAACTGGTGCGGAAAGAGGGGTACCGCTACCGGGACATGGGGGTGGTGGCCCGGGATTTTGCCGCCTATCAGCCCCTCATCGAGTCGATATTTCCCCGGTATGAGATCCCGGTGTTCTCCTCCGCCATGACGGATATTTTGGAGAAACCCATCCTCACCCTAGTGACGGCGGCCCTAGACACGGTGGCCAACGGCTACCGGTACGACGACGTGTTCCGGTATTTAAAGACCGGCCTCACCGACCTGAGCCAGGAGGACCAGGACCTGCTGGAGAACTATGTGATCAAGTGGGACCTGCGGGGGAGCCGCTGGACCCAGAAGAAGGACTGGGCCATGCACCCCGGGGGCTACGGGGCGGACTGGACGAAGGAGGACCAGGCCCTGGTGAAGCGGCTGGACCGGGCCCGCCGCCAGGTGGCCGAGCCTCTGGAACTGCTGCGGAAAAACACCAACCACACCGGACGGGGACAGGCCATTGCCCTTTACAGCTTCTTGGAGAAGATCGGCCTGCCCGAGCGCCTGGAGGAGCGGGTGGAGGAGCTGCGCCGCCGGGACCAGCCCGCCCTGGCGGAGGAGTACCGGCAGCTGTGGTCCATTCTGTGCGGCGGCCTGGAGCAGTGCGCCGCCCAGCTGGAGGATGCCCCCATGGAGCTGGAGGAGTTCGCCGCCCTGTTCCGGCTGGTCCTCTCCCAGTACGACGTGGGGACCATCCCCGTCTCCCTGGACCGGGTGACGGCGGGGGAGACCACCCGCCAGACGGGCCATCCGGTGAAGGTTCTCTTTCTCCTGGGGGCGGACGACCAGTCCATCCCCATGGTGACCCAGGCCCCGGGCCTGCTGTCCGACGACGACCGCTCCCTGCTGGCCTCCTACGGCCTGGAGCTGAACCAGAGCGGGGAGGAGCTGCTGTACCGGGAGATGACCACCGTCTACCTCACCTGCGCCCGGCCCACAAAGCGGCTCATCGTCAGCTGGTCCGGCCAGAGCCCCTCGGGGGAGGAGCGCCGCCCCAGCTTTCTGGCGGAGCGGCTCAAGCTGCTGTTCTCCGATTTGAAGGTCCAGCGGGAGGAGGACCTCCAGGGGATCTTCCGCCTGGCGGCCCCTCTGCCCGCCCTGGAGCAGGCGGGGCGGAGCCGGGCGGCCCACGACGTCCTGGCCAAGCTGCCAAAGTACGCCCCGGCGGTAGAGCGGCTGGACCGGGCGGGCCGCTGGGAGCGGGGACACCTGTCCCCTACGGCGGTGGACCGCCTCTATGGCCAGCGGGTGCCCATGTCCGCTTCCCGGATGGATAAGTATAAATCCTGCCACTTCTCCTACTTCATGCGCTATGGCCTGGAGGCGGAGCCCCGCAAGCCTGCCGGCTTTACAGCGCCGGAGTACGGCACTTTTGTCCACGACGTGCTGGAGCATGTGCTCCAGGACGAGATGTTCCAGCAGACCGTCCTCCCGGGCTGGGACGACCCCATCGGAGGGGCGGAGAACCGCCGCCGGCTGCGGGAGCTGACAAAGGCGGCGGTGGAGCGGTACGTCCAGGAGGAACTGGGGGGGCTGGAGAACCAGACCGAGCGGTTCCGGTACCTGTTCCGCCGTCTGCTCCGGTCGGTCCAGGCGGTGGTGGACAACGTGGCCGAGGAGCTGGCCGCCTCCAAATTCCGGCCCATCTCTTTCGAGCTGGGCTTCGGAAAGCGGGGGGAGCTGCCCCCAGTGGAATTCACCGTGGACGGGGTGACCCTGAGCGTCACCGGCTTTGTGGACCGGGTGGACGGCTGGGTCCACGACGGCAAGCTGTACCTGCGGGTGGTGGACTATAAGACGGGAAAGAAGTCCTTCGACCTCACCGAGGTGTGGAACGGCCTGGGACTGCAAATGCTCCTGTACCTGTTCACCCTGGAGGACCGGGGGGAGAAGTACTACGGCCAGCCGGTGGAGGGGGCCGGGGTGCTCTACCTCCCCGCCCGGGACGCGGTGATCCGGGGGAGCCGCACCATGAGCGACGAGGCATGGCGCAAACAGCTGGACAAGGAGCTCACCCGCAGCGGCCTGGTGCTGGACGCCCCGGAGGTGCTCGCCGCCATGGAGACGCCGGGGGAGAAGGGCTACCGCTTCCTGCCCCTGAAGGTGTCCAAGACCACCGGGGCCATCTCGGGAGAGGCCTTGGCCTCGGCGGAGCGGATGGGCAAGCTGGGGGGCCACATCCAGGCTACCCTGCGGGACATCTGCCGAGAGATCGCGGAGGGGAACATCTCCGCCGACCCCTTCTGGCGGGGGCCGGAGAAGAACGCCTGCCGGTACTGCGACTACGCCGCCGCCTGCCACTTTGAGGAGGGGCGAGGGGGCGACTGCCGCCGCTGGCTGCCTCAGGTGAAGAGCGAGGAATTTTGGGAGAACGTGGAGCGGGAGGAGCGCAAGTGAAGCAAGAAGTCTATAAGCTGGAGATTTTCCTCCCGGAGAGCCACTTTGACGCGGTGCGGGAGGCCCTGTGGTCGGTGGACGCCGGGCACATCGGGGCCTACGACCGCTGTATGTCTTGGAGCCGGGTGCACAGCTGCTGGCGGCCTCTGGAGGGGACGGACCCCTTCCTGGGCACGCCGGGGGAGGTGTGCCAGGCGGAGGAGCTGAAAATCGAGGTCTGCTGCCGGGGGGAGCGGCTTCATGAGACCCTGGCTGCCGTCCGGGCGGCCCATCCCTATGAGGAGCCGGTGATCAACGTGATCCCCCTGGCGGCCACCGGTCTGGAGGAGTAGCATGGACATTACCTTAAACTATGTGGAGACGGGGGAGGGGTTCCCCCTGGTGCTCCTCCACGGCAACGGGGAGGACCACACCTACTTCAAGCGGCAGATGGAGCCCTTTTCCCCAAAATACCGGGTGATCGCCCTGGACACCCGGGGCCACGGGGAGAGTCCCCGGGGGAGCGCGCCCTTTACCCTGGACCAGTTTGCCGAGGATTTGAAGGAGTTTCTGGACCAGCGGGGGATCGCCAAATGCCACCTGCTGGGGTTCTCCGACGGGGGGAACATTGCCCTGCTGTTTGCCCTGAAGTACCCCCAGTACGTGGAGAAGCTGGTGTTGAACGGAGCCAATCTGCGCCCCTCGGGGGTGAAACTGTCCACCCAGATTCCCATTGTGGCGGGGTGGTGCGCCTGCGGGGTGTGCGGCCTGTTGAGCAGGCAGGCGAAGGCCAACTGGGAACTGCTTAATCTCATGGTGACCCAGCCCCATATCAAACCCCAGGATCTGGAGAGGCTGACCATACCCACTCTGGTTATCGCCGGGGAGAGAGACATGATCCGGGAGAAGCATACCCGCCTCATCGCCGCCGCCCTTCCCAACAGTAAGCTGGTCATCCTGCCGGGGGACCACTTTGTGGCCCGGAGGAATTGGGAGCAGTTCAATCCGGTGGTGCTGGAGTTTTTGGAATAATTTTACGGGGGAGTTCCGCCGCCCCGGCGGCGGGTTCCTTTTCCGCGTGGAAAAGGAACCAAAAGACGCCAGGGGGAGCCACAAATCGAATGTGGCTTCGCCCCATCCGATACGCTGGCTCCCCCCGGACCCCCATTTTACGAGAGCGACAATTAAGGAGATATTCCGTTATCGCAAAGGCGCGGGTGGCTCAGCTGAACAGTTTCCGTACTATTACCGCTGCCGCTAAGGTTCCGGTAACCTTTGGGAAGTACTCCTACTGGTTGGAAGCGCGCCTTTTGAGCCGGTGGGGCTCAGGGGCGGGAGCGGAGACGTTTCCGAATTCTCGTAGGGGCGGCACACCGGGCCGCCCGCGGTATCCAGGTTTCACACACATTTTTGCAGCCACGTAGGGGCGAACCTCGCGGTCGCCTGTCCATGGGTGGGGGCGGCGCGTCCGGGAGGCCGCGCCCTACGGGCATCCGAATTCTAGGGAAACGGGCGGCCACATGGGGCCGCCCCTACGATGTATATAGAAACGGTTTCGTTTTTTCCGTAGGGGCCGGTCCCAGACCGGCCCGCCAGGATACGCACCGAGAGCGTTGGCTGAGTGAAGCCAGGCGCGGTTCTTGAACCGCAACGGTTACAATTTTTGCACAGCTAGGCCCCAGTGGGCCGGAAGAAATTTAGACCGCCACTCAGATTTTGCGCGCCGGAAATGACATACAACCTCCCAGGAGAGCGTCCCCCGTAACGGGGGACCGGGGGTAAGGCGAATATGGACACGAAGTGTCCGTCCTGAGCCGTCCCCCGGCGATCCTCAAGGTGAATTGCCCCGAAGGGGCAAGAGAGGGTGGCCTGGGCCATTGGTGACTTTCCCATCGCTGGGAAAGTCACTCGCTGCCCGCAGGCAGCGAAATCTCCACGCGAAAAACAGGAAAAAGAAGGGTAACCCAATGGAAAAGAGCAAAAACAGCAAAAACATTTTAATCATCAACGACATGCCCGGCTACGGCAAGGTGGCCCTGGCCGCCATGC
>NBJMR02800__coassemble_1570_pt1 | contig 30037 bp, 25 predicted proteins | sample NBJMR02800__metabat2_low_PE_003 | metagenome-assembled genome bin NBJMR02800
GGTTACTGGCTTTTCGGCAGTTTGGACTTCCAAAGTGGAAACATGATTTCGAGTCAGCCCCGTTATGACCACTTCGATACCGCTGCAGATATGAGTACGCGCACGTACGATATGCGCTTGATAAGAATACCAGATTTCCGTCCAAAAATCAAGCGGCAGCCGGACATTTCCTCCGGCCGCCGCTATTTTTCTCACTTCATCTCGTGACTGATCAGCAGGGACTGCTTGATGTCCCACAGCTTCTGGGACAGATCCACATAGTAGTTGTGGGGGTTCTCGAACCGCTTCACCTCGTCCCACAGGGAGTCCACCTGCCGCTGACAGTAGGCCCGGCTGGCCTGGAGGTCGGGAACCTGATAGACCAGCTTGCCCTGCTGGAAGATGGGCACCATCAATTCCTTGGCCTCGATGTTGGTATACACCTTCCGCTTCCAGGTTGCGTCCGGGTCAAAGAGCTCCAGGGGCTGTTCAAAGTCGATCTCCTCGTCGTGGAGGCAGATCAAATCGGCCTCCGCCTTGCCCGTGGCCTTGGAGAAGATGCGGTAGATCTTCTTGAAGTGGGGGGTGGTGATCTTGGCGGCGTTCTCGCTGATTTTGATTTTGGGGATGATGTTCCCCTGGTCGTCCTCGATGGCCACCAGCTTGTACACCCCGCCGAACACCGGCTCGCTGCGGGAGGTAATCAGCCGCTCGCCCACGCCGAAGGAGTCAATGCGGGCCCCCTGGCGCACCAGGTCCCGGATGATATACTCGTCCAGGGCGTTGGAGGCGATGATCTTACATCCGGTCAGCCCCGCCTCGTCCAGCATCTCCCGGGCCTTTCGGGACAGGTAGGCTAAGTCGCCGGAGTCCAGGCGGATGCCGCACTTGGTGATGCCCTTGGGCTCCAGCACCTCCTTGAACACCCGGATGGCGTTGGGAACGCCGGATTTTAAGACGTTGTAGGTGTCCACCAGCAGGGTGGCGTTGTTGGGGTAGAGCTCGCAGTAGGTCTTGAAGGCGGTGTACTCGTCGGGGAACATCTGGACCCAGGAGTGGGCCATGGTGCCGGTGGCGGGGGAGCCGTAGTGCTGGTCAGCCATGGTGCAGGCGGTGGCGGAACAGCCGGCGATATAGCTGGCCCGGGCGCCCAGCAGGGCGCCGTCGGGGCCGTGGGCCCGGCGGGAGCCGAATTCCGCCACCGGGCGGCCCTCGGCGGCCCGGACGATGCGGTTGGACTTGGTGGCGATCAGGCACTGGTGGTTCAGGCACAGGAGCACGAAGGTCTCAATAAACTGGGCCTGGATGGCGGGGGCCCGGACCGTGAGGATGGGCTCTCCCGGGAAGATGGGCGTCCCTTCCGGCACTGCCCAGATGTCGCCGGTGAAGGAAAAGTTCCGCAGATAGTCCAAAAACTCCTCCGCAAAGCAGTCCTTGGACCGCAGATAGGCGATATCCTCCTCGTCAAAGTGCAGGTTCTCAATATACTCCACCACCTGGGCCAGGCCCGCCGCAATGGCAAAGCCGCCCTGGTCGGGGACCGAGCGGTAGAACACATCAAAATAGCAGATGCGATCGGTCAAACCGGTCTGGAAATATCCGTTGCCCATGGTCAGCTCATAGAAGTCACAGAGCATGGTCATATTTGTTTTTGCCTTCATTCCGGGGCTGCCTCCTCATTTGAAGGGTGACATGACACCCTAGGTTGGCTTTATTATACTCGTTTCCCATGGAAAAGGCAAGGAAAAGCAGCTGCTTTTGTAAATTCCCCGTTAAGAAGGATACCCGGAACAAATTAGGGCATACTGGAAGCGAACCCAAACAATCTGAGGAGGGACTGTTCCATGCCAGAGAAAACCGAAGCCTTTGCCCACAGTCAGACCCGAGAAAACCTGATGCGGGCCTTTGCGGGGGAGAGCCAGGCCCGCAACCGCTACACCATCGCCGCCGGTATCGCCCACAAGAGCGGTCTGGAAGTCATTCAGGGGCTATTCCTGTTCACCGCCGATCAGGAGAAGGCCCATGCCAAACAGTTCTACCGGCAGCTCCACGACCTGGGCGGACAGACCATCCGGGTGGACGGCACCTATCCGGTGGACCTGTACGCCGACCTGCTGGACTACCTGCGGGCGGCCCAGCACAATGAGTACGGGGAGTGGGAGCACGACTACGCCAGCTTCGCCCGCACCGCCATGGAGGAGGGCTTCCCCCTGGTGGGCAAGCTCTTTGAGAACATCGCCAATGTGGAGAAAATCCACGGGGACCGGTTCGGCCGGTACGCGGACATGCTGGAGCAGGGCCAGCTGTTTGCCAGCGACACAAAGGTGGAGTGGATGTGCCTGAACTGCGGCTATGTGGTGGAGGCTACCGCCGCTCCGGCCCACTGCCCGGTGTGCCGCCACCCCCAGGGCTACTTCGTCCGGGTGGAGCTGGCGCCCTACCACAGCGGGCCGGTGAAATAGACAGAACAACGGGCTGTATGTGTGAAAAAGCACATACAGCTCGTATCTTCATTTTGGTTTAAAACGATAAGTTATTATTTCCCCGCTGCCCGGTCGAAAAAGTCCAGCATCCGCCGGTTGGTCTCCTGGCTCTCCGGCCAATTCCACCAGCCCACCTCAAACACATGGGTGAGCCGCTCCCCCTGCTCCCGCTTCCAGAGAATTACCTCGTGCTCCCAGGGGGAGCGGTCCAGGTAGTCTATCAGCCGCCGGCTCTGCCGGTAGTAGCGGTCGGGCTCGCTGGCAATGACCAGAATGGGGGGCAGGTCCAAACCGGGGGCGGTGTCCTCAAAGCTGGCGTGGCCGTAGAGGGGGGACAGCTTCCACCGGGGGCCGAACAGCAGCTTCTGATACTCCCGGCTGACCGCCTGGTCAAAGGGCGGGCGCAGGAAGGCGAAGCGGTACACGTCGCACACCCCGTGGGCAATGGCCAGGGCAGTCAACTCACGCTTCAAGGGCTGGACGCCATAGAGGGCCTGGAGGGCGGGGCTCTTCTGGATGCAGGCGGTGAGGCCGGCCAGATGCCCTCCGGCGGAGTCCCCCGTGAGCAGAATCCGGGACAGGTCGAAGCCGTGCTCCCCCCCGTGCTCCTCCAGCCAGCGGAGGCTGGCAAACACGTCCTGCACCTGTCCCCGGAGGTCCACCTGAGGCAGCAGGCGGTAGCTCATCCCCATCACGGCGTACCCCTGGGCGGCCAGGGCCATGCAGTAGTTTCGGTTCAGCTCCCGGTCCCCGTACATCCAGCCGCCCCCGTGGATGTCCACCACCGTGGGCAGAGGGCCCCGGGCCCCCTCCGGGCGGTACAGGTTCAGGGTGTGCATGGGGTCCCCGTCCGGCAGATAGGCCAGGCCGGTCTCCACCGCCACCCCCTCCGGGCGGGGCTGGCGGGCCAGGCGGAGGGCGTCCTTCCGGCCGTTCTCCCGCCACTTCTTCTCAATCAGCATCCGGGTCAAATATCCCATTCAAAACTCCTTCTTTCGGCCCTCCCCAAGAGGAAAAAACAGCCCCGGCGTTTGGCCGGAGCTGTTTTTCTTCCTGTGGAACTTAGCCCTCAGAGATAGCGCCCATGGGGCAGGTACCAGCGCAGGAACCGCAGTCCAGGCAGGCACCGGCGTCGATCACGTAATGAGCGTCGCCCTGAGAAATGGCGCCCACGGGGCAGGCATCCGCGCAGGAACCACAGCTGATGCAAGCATCGCTAATGACATAAGCCATTGGAATACACCTCCCTTAAATGTACACCTTATTCTATCACATCTTTTTAAAATTGCAATGCTAATTTTTGCAAAAAGCGGGCATAGTTAAAAAAGAATTCCCGGTCAGGCGTCCAACATTCCGCCGGTCAGGCGATGGGATGGTCTCTTTGGCGCCATGGCCGAATCCATGCAGACTGCGAGGCGATCCACAATGGCGGACAACCGCTTTACATCCACCGCCCTGGGGGCCATCCGGCTGGCCCAGGAAAATGCCGCCCGGCTGGGCCACAGCTATGTGGGCAGCGAACACCTCCTGCTGGGGCTGGCCAGCCAGGAGTACAGCATGGCCTCCCGCCTCCTCCGGGAGGCGGGGGCGGACAGCCAGACCCTCCGGGCGGCCATCGCCCAGCTGGTGGGCACCGGGGTCCCCAACCGCACCCTGCACCAGGGGCTGACCCCCCAGTGCTGCCAGGTGATCCAGCGGGCGGCGGCAGAGAGCCGCCGGCTCCACCAGACCTCCGTCAGCGCAGAGCACCTGCTGCTGGGGCTGCTGAAGGAGCCCAGCTGCTCGGCGGTGCGGCTGCTGGCCGACTGCCAGGTGGACAGCAGCGGCCTCTACCGGGCGGTGTGCGCCTCCCTGGGCGGGGAGGAGAATCCCCTCCGGTCCATCCGCCGGGAGCCGGAGCGAGTCTCCGGGGACACCCGGCAGCTGGACCAGTGCGCCCGGGACTTGACGCGGATGGCCGCCGACGGCCGCCTGGACCCGGTGATCGGCCGGGAGGAGGAGCTCCAGCGGGTCATCCAGATCCTGTCCCGCCGCACCAAGCACAACCCAGCCCTCATCGGGGAGCCCGGCGTGGGCAAGACGGCGGTGGTGGAGGGGCTGGCCCTGGCCATCGCCGACGGCACCGCCCCCGCCCACCTGCTGGGCAGGCGGGTGTGCGCCCTGGATCTGTCCGCCATGGTGGCGGGCACCAAGTACCGGGGGGAGTTTGAGGAGAAGCTCAAGCACGTCCTTCAGGAGGTGCGCCGGGCGGGCAACATCATCCTGTTCATCGACGAGCTCCACACCATTGTAGGGGCGGGCTCCGCCGAGGGGGCCATCGACGCGGCAAACATCCTAAAACCCGCCCTCTCCCGGGGGGAGATCCAGGTCATCGGGGCCACCACCCTGGACGAGTACCGGAAGTATATTGAGAAGGACTCCGCCCTGGAGCGGCGGTTCCAGCCCATCACTGTCCGGGAGCCCACCCGGGAGCAGACCCTGGCCATTTTGAAGGGCCTCCGGGGGCGGTACGAGTCCCACCACCACCTGACCATCACCGACCGGGCTCTGGAGGCGGCGGTGGACCTGTCCATCCGCTATCTGCCCCAGCGGTTCCTGCCCGACAAGGCCATCGACCTGGTGGACGAGGCGGCTGCTCAGGCCCGGCTGTCCGCCCGGGCCCTCCCCCCGGAGCTGCGGCAGCTGGAGGAGCGGGCAGTCCAGGCGGGGCGGCAGCTGGCCCAGGCCATCCGTAAGCAGGACTTTGAGGAGGCCGCCATGCTCCGGGACGCGGAGGGGGACTTCCGGCGGGAGCTGGAGGCGGGCCGCCGCCGCTGGCAGAAGCAGCAGGCCCCCCGGTCCGTGGGGGAGGAGCACATCCGGGCGGTGCTGTCCCAGTGGACCGGGGTCCCGGTGTGCGACCCGGATGAGGCCGACCGGAAGGCCCTGGCCGGGCTGGAGGCCGCCCTGTGCCGGGACCTGCTGGGCCAGGACCAGGCGGCCCAGACGGTGGCGAGGGCCATCCGCCGGGGGCGGCTGGGGCTGAAGGACCCCCGGCGGCCGGTGGGCTGCTTCCTCCTCCTGGGTCCCACCGGGGTGGGCAAGACCCAGCTGTGCCGCTCCCTGGCCCGCACCCTGTTCGGCAGCGAGGAGGCCCTCCTCCGCTTCGACATGTCCGAGTATATGGAGTCCCACAGCGTCTCCCGCCTCATCGGCTCCCCTCCGGGCTACGTGGGCCACGAGGAGGGGGGACAGCTCACCGAGCGGGTGCGCCGGAAGCCCTGGTCGGTGGTGCTGCTGGACGAGCTGGAGAAGGCCCACCGGGACGTGTGGTCCATCCTCCTCCAGGTGATGGAGGAGGGGGTGCTCACCGACGCCCAGGGGCGGAAAACCGACTTCCGAAATACCGTACTGGTGATGACCTCCAATCTGGGGGCCCGTCATTTTCACCAAAAGGCCCGGCTGGGCTTCTCCCAGGGGCCGGAGGCCGACCGCTCCGCCCTGGAGCAGGCGGTGCTCCGGGAGGCCCGAAACACCTTTGCCCCGGAGTTTTTCAACCGCCTGGACGCCGCCCTGGTGTTCCACCCCCTGGACAGCCAGACCTTGGCCGCCATTACCCAGCAGATGCTCTCCCAGACGGGGGAGCGGCTCTCCGCCATGGGGATCGGCCTCCAGGTGGAGCCGGAGGCGGTGCATCTCCTGGCCCAGACCGGAGCCGGCCAGGACTACGGCGCCCGCCCCCTCCGCCGGGCCATTGCCGCCCAGGTGGAGGACCCCGCCGCCGACCTGATGCTGGAGGGCTGCCTGAAAAAGGGGGACCGCCTCCAGGTGTGGGCGGAGGAGGGACAAATCCGGGTTGGGCCGGCCGGATTTCCCAATTTGCGCCAGTCTTAATATAATATTAAAAATTAGATTTGGTAGTTTTTTATATTGATATTCCCATAGGGCCGGGGTATACTGTATTTGACAAAGGAAATTTCAACCGGAACTCCCCGCATTCCGCGGGCCTGTTCCGGCTGTCCGGGAAAGAAAGGAGTGTTCTTGATGCGTGAACCTGCTGTGACCCTCGGCGCTGCGGTCCCCCGCGTAAAACCCCGCCGCCGGAAAGAGGTGCGGGACCCCTATGACGGCCTGCGGCCCTGGTCGGCCATCACCCACGGCATCGGCGCGGGGCTGGCGGTGATCGGCACTCTGCTGCTGGTGGGACGCTCCCTGTGGGAGGGGAACAGGTTCCACGCCGTGGTCTTTCTGATCTACGGCCTGTCCATGATCTGTCTGTACACCGCCAGCACCCTGTACCACTGTGTCAATACCTCGGTGGCCAAGCGGATCGCCCTGCGGAAGTACGACCACTGCTCCATCTATCTGCTCATCGCCGGGAGCTACACCCCCATCTGCACCACCGTCCTCCGGGAGGACGGCGGAATCCCCCTCCTGTCGGTGATCTGGGCCCTGGCCTTTGCTGGGATCATCCTCACCATCGCCAAGCTGGACATCCCCCGCTGGCTCACCAGCGTCATCTATCTGGTGATGGGCTGGCTGTCCCTGGCGGCCATCGTCCCTCTGGTGCGGCTGCTGCCCACGGCGGGGATGGTGTGGCTGGTGCTGGGCGGCGTGCTGTACACCGTGGGCGGCGTGCTGTACGCGGTGAAGTGGCCGGGCCGGAACAACCCCCGCTTCGGCTGCCATGAGATCTTCCACGTGTTCATTCTCCTGGGTTCCCTGTGCCATTTCTTCCTGATGTACCAGGTGATCGCCCACCTATGAGCCAAATAAAAACCGTCTGAGCTCCACAGGATCTCAGACGGTTTTTTGCACTTATTTTTTAGGCAGGCTCAGGGGCTTGATCTCATGCAGGTACACCCGGCGCAGGAAGACGGTGCACAGGGTCAGGGAGAACAGCTCCGCGATGGGGAAGGCCCACCACACCAGCTCCAGGTTTCCGGTGAGGGAGAGCAGGAAGCCCACCGGCAGGAGGACCACCAGCTGCCGCACCACGGACACCGTGAGGCTCAGTACCCCGTGGCCCAGGGCCTGGAACACGGAGGAGCACACAATGGCGTAGCCGGCAAAGAGGAAGCTCAGGGAGATGATCCGCAGGGCGGGCACGCCGATGGTGAGCATGTCGCCGCTGTCCCCCTCCGCCCGGAACAGGTTCAGCATGACGTCAGGGGCAAACTGGAAGATCAGCAGGCCCACCAGCATGATGCACACCGCGTAGGTGATGCTGAGCTTGATGGTCTTCATGATCCGGTCGGGACGGCGGGCCCCGTAGTTGAAAGCCACAATGGGCACCATGCCGTTATTCAGGCCGAACACGGGCATAAAGATGAAGGACTGGAGCTTGAAGTACACTCCGAAGACCGCCGTGGCGGTGGTGGTGAAGGAGATGAGGATTTTATTCATGCCGAACACCATTACCGACCCGATGGACTGCATGATGATGGAGGGGATGCCCACGCTGTAGATGCGGGCGATGATCCGCCCGTCCGGACGGAAGCCCCGGAACTGGAACTGAATGTCGTGGTTCCGGGTCAGGTTGAAGAAAATGGACAGGCAGGCGGCCAGGATCTGGCCCAGGACGGTGGCCAGGGCGGCTCCCGCCACCTCCATCCGGGGGAAGCCGAATAGTCCGAAGATCAGAATGGGGTCCATGATGATGTTGATAATGGCGCCCACCGCCTGGGTGATCATGGTGTAGAAGGTGCGCCCGGTTGCCTGGAGCACCCGGTCAAAGGTGATCTGTACAAACAGACCCACCGACAGTCCGCAGACGATGGTCATGTACTCCGTGCCGTAGTCCACAATGGCCTGCTGGCTGGTCTGGACCTGGAAAAAGAACTGGGAACAGGTCAGGCCGATGGCCATGAACACCAGGCAGCTGAGGACCGCCAGAAACAGGCCGTTCATGGCGGCGGCGTTGGCCCGGCGCTGGCGGCGCTCGCCCAGGCTTTTGGACAGCAGGGCATTGATGCCCACGCCGGTACCCACGGCCACGGCGATCATCAAATTCTGGACCGGGAAGGCCAGGGAGACGGCGTTCAGGGCGTCCTCGCTGATCTGGGCCACAAAGTAGCTGTCCACTACGTTGTAGAGGGCCTGCACCAGCATGGAGATCATCATGGGGATGGCCATGGACAGCAGGAGCCGGTTGACCGGCATGGTGCCCATCTTATTTTCCGCAGGGGGCTGACGTTCGCTCATCACACACAACTCCTTTTTCTTTTCATCTCTTTTCTTGGGGGAAAGATGGAGAAAGCCAATATTTTGAGGGGCCAAGCATGTACCTGGAGACTATCCAACCTGCCTTCTGGCCGGCGGCGCTTTTGCGCCGTACAAGCGTTTTCGCCGCAGGCGAAAACCTTGGCCCAGGGCGAATTCATTTCGCCCGAGCATTTTAAATCAAAGGGTGGAGCCGCCCTCCGGGCGGCAAAACCCAAAAAGAAAGACATCTGCAAAGCAGATGTCTTTCTTTTTGGTGCGGCTGACGGGAGTCGAACCCGTACGCCCGTCCGGACACAAGCACCTCAAGCTTGCCAGTCTACCAATTCCAGCACAGCCGCAGACAAGCGGTTTTCAAAAACCGCTTTATTATTATACTGTCACAGAGCCAGTTTGTCAATGGTTTTCCAGCTGAATCCCTCACTTTTTCTGCTGCCGCTGGGCCTGCATGGCCTCGTGCTCCCGGCGCAGCTCGGTCCACAGCTGCTGAGAGGTCCAGGTGCGGTTGGTGGGGGTGAGCATGGCCTTCAGGGCGATGCGGGGCAGGCCGGCCCGGCCCATGGCGGTGAGCAGGTGGTCCAGCTTCTCATGGGGGAGATTACAGAACACCAGCATGGGGTCGGAGAATTCCTCCTCCACCGGGGATTTCTCCTCGCTGCGGCCCAGCAGGTCCTCCAGCGTCAGGCCGTACTGGTCCGCCTCCACCGGGCGGATGCGCACCCGGAGCATGAGGAAAATCTGGCGCAGCTTGGCCCACTGCTCGCCGCTGCAGTTGTACATCAGGACGGTTTCTACTGCCATAATGGATCTTCTCCTTTTGAGATGGGCTCGGGGGGATTTCGCCGCCTGCGGGCGAGTCTCTGTTTCTGCTTCGCAGAGGAGTTCCGCCGTCTGCGGACGGCGGGTTACTTTGCCCGCGGCGGCAAAGTAACCAAAACGCCGCCGGGGACGCGGCCGATGGACTACGGCTCCGCTCTGCTCCGCCTAGGTCCATAGGTCCGCTTTCCCCGGACCCCATTTACGGGGGTTATCCCTTGAGCCGGGCAGAATATTTCCGGCGCACAAAATCTGAGTGGCTATCCGCGATTTCTCCCGGGCCACAGGGCCCTGGGTTTGCAAAAATGATAGCTGGTGCGGTTCCGGCCATGCGCCTGGCTTTGCCGAACCATCGCCCCCGGTGCGTTTTCACCGTAGGGGCGGTCCTGCGGTCGTCTGCGAAGGCCGCCTCTACACTCTTCACTCTTAACTCTCCACTCTAAAAGCTCAGACGTTGGCCAGAGCCTGTTCCAGGTCGGCGATAATATCTTTGGCGTCTTCAATGCCCACGGAGAAGCGGACCAGGTCGGGGGACACCCCGGCGGCAGCCAGCTCCTCGTCGTTCATCTGCCGGTGGGTGGAGGAGGCGGGGTGGAGCACGCAGGTCTTGGCGTCGGCCACATGGGTGGCGATGGAGGCCAGCTTCAGCCCGGCCATGAACTTCTCCGCCGCGGTCCGGCCGCCCTTCACGCCGAAGACCACCACGCCGCAGGTGCCGTTGGGCAGGTACTTTTTGGCGCGCTCGTAGTATTTGTCTCCGGGCAGGCCGGCATACTCCACCCAGGCGATCTTCTCGTGGCCCTGGAGGTACTCGGCCACCGCCTGGGCGTTCTCACAGTGCTTCTTCATCCGCAGGGGCAGGGTCTCCAGGCCCACATTCAGCAGGAAGCAGTTGTGGGGGGAGGGAATGGAGCCCAGGTCCCGCATGAGCTGGACGGTGGCCTTGGTGATATAGGCGCCGCCCAGGCCGAAGCGCTCGGTATAGGTCACCCCGTGGTAGCTCTCGTCGGGGGTGGTGAGGCCGGGAAACTTGTCCGCATGGGCATTCCAGTCAAAGTTGCCGCTGTCCACGATGGCGCCGCCCACGGTGAGGGCATGGCCGTCCATATACTTGGTGGTGGAGTGGGTGACGATGTCGCAGCCCCACTCGAAGGGGCGGCAGTTCACCGGGGTGGCGAAGGTGTTGTCCATGATGAGGGGCACCCCGTGGGCGTGGGCCGCCTTGGCGAACTTCTCAATATCCAGGATGGTGAGGGCGGGGTTTGCAATGGTCTCGCCGAACACTGCCTTGGTGTTGGGCCGGAAGGCGGCGTTCAGCTCCTCCTCGGAGCACTCCGGGTCCACGAAGGTGAACTCGATGCCCATGCGCTTCATGGTGACGGCGAACAGGTTGAAGGTACCGCCGTAGATGGAGGTGGAGGAGATCACATGGTCCCCGCATCCGGCAATGTTGAAGATGGCGTAGAAGTTGGCCGCCTGTCCGGAGGACAGGAGCATGGCCGCGGTGCCCCCCTCCAGGGCGCAGATCTTGGCCGCCACCATGTCGTTGGTGGGGTTCTGCAGGCGGGTGTAGAAGTAGCCGCTGGCCTCCAGGTCGAACAGCTTGCCCATCTCCTCGCTGGTCTCATAGCGGAAGGTGGTGGACTGGATGATGGGGATGTTCCGGGGCTCCCCGTTGCCGGGGCGGTAGCCCGCGTGGAGGCAGTCGGTGGAGATCTGATAATCGGACATGGAAATTCCTTCTTTCTGAATGGTCCGGCGGAGAGAAAACCCGCTCCGGGAATTTTTGATATGAAAAATGGTAGCGTGCTTTTTCCCGTTTGTCAAGCGGTTCCGGAAAAAACCAGTGCGGAGAGGTCGCCCTCTCCGCACGAAACTCTATTTGTGGTAGCTGGACCCCTCCTGGATCTTGAAGGCCCGGTAGAGCTGCTCCAGCAGCATGACCCGGGCCAGGTGGTGGGGAAAGGTCATAGGGGACATGGACAGACGTACCCAGGCCTCTGCCTTCAGGGCGGGGTCCAGGCCGTAGGAGCCGCCGATGACAAAGACCAGATGCTTGGCCGAGCTGTGCTCCCAGGTGGAGAGCAGCTTTGCAAAGTCCTCGCTGGAGCGCTCCTTGCCCTCCACACACAGGGCGACCACGCTGGCGCTGGGGGGCAGCTTGGCCCGGATGGCCTGGGCCTCTTTGAAAAGAGCCTGGTCGATCTGTCCCTGGGTGGGATTCTGGGGCAGCTTCTCCTCGGGCAGCTCCACCAGGGTAAGCCTGCAGTAGGCGGACAGGCGCTTCTGGTACTCCGCCGCCGCCGCCAGATAAAACTTCTCCTTCAGCTTGCCCACACAGATGAGATGGACGCTCAGCATAGGGCCGCCCCCTCTTGCAGCGGGAAAGAGGCCATATCCCGGCCCCGCTCCAGGCGGCACACCGGGCCGCACTCCTTCCGGGGGGCCACGGTGAGGGAGATATCCCGCTCCGGGTCGATCCCCCCGGCGGACAGGCGGCGGGACACCACATCCCGGGCCCGGGCGGGGGTGTTGTTCTCTGAGGACAGGTGGGCCAGAACCACCGTCCGAGCCCCGGACTCCACCGCCAGGGCGGCCAGCTCCGCCCCCATCTCGTTGGACAGGTGGCCCTGGTCCCCCAGAATGCGCTGTTTCAGATAGTAGGGGTAGGGACCGGACTTCACCCAGTCCTCGTCGTGGTTGGCCTCGCACACCAGCAGGTCGCAGCCCTGGACCGCCTGGAGCACCGCCGGGGTGAGCCGGCCCAGGTCGGTGGCCACCGCCGCCTTGCATCCCTCCCCGGTGAGGGTGTAGCCCACGCTGCACGCTGCGTCGTGGGAGGTGGCAAAGGAACCCACCCACAGCTCGCCCACCGGAAACCCGTCCCCCGGGTCAAACTCCCGGCACAGCCCATCCAGAAAGGGGATGCGGTAGCACAGCTGCCGCAGGGTGGGGGCGGTGGCGTATACCGGCAGCTTCAGCTGCTTGGTGAGGGTGGTCAGACCGGAGATGTGGTCGCTGTGCTCGTGGGTGACCAGCACGCCGCTGAGGGAGGCGGGGTCCACTTCCAGGTTCTTCAGCGCGGTGGTGATCCGCCGGGCGGAGATGCCCGCGTCCACCAGCAGGCGGGTGGCGCCGCAGCTCACCAGCGCGCAGTTTCCGCTGGAACCGCTGGCCAGCGTTGTATATGTCAGCACAGAAAACTTCCCCCATTCATAACAGATAGGAGATAGCAGATAGGAAATAGGAGCGGGCCTTGCGCCGGTCCATGCTCCCGTCAGCTCCTATCTTCTATCTCCTAACTCCTATCTCGTATCTCAGTATCAGCCCGCCTGGGACTTGGCGTCCTCGTCGGGGACGGTGATGGTGCGGATGTCGGCGCCCACGCCGGCCAGCTTGCCCACCAGGTTCTCATAGCCCCGCTCGATGTGGTAGATCCCGTCCACCTCGGTGACGCCCTGGGCGGCCAGGCCGGCGATGACCATAGCCGCTCCGGCCCGCAGGTCGCAGGCGTGGACCGGGGCCCCGGTGAGGGCGGGCACGCCCTCGATGACGGCCACCTTGCCGTCCACCTGGATGTGGGCCCCCATGCGGCGGAACTCATCCACATAGCGGTAGCGGCTGTCCCACACCCCCTCGGTGAGGACGCTGGTGCCGTTGGCCAGACACAGGACAGCGGCGATCTGGGGCTGCATATCGGTGGGGAAGCCCGGATAGGGCATGGTCTTCACATTGGTGCGGCTGATCGGGCCGCTGCGGCGGACCCGGACGGCGTCGTCCAGCTCCTCCACCTCCACCCCCATCTCCACCAGCTTGGCGGTGATGCAGTCCAGGTGCTTGGGGATGACGTTCTGAATGAGCACATCCCCGCCGGCGGCGGCCACGGCGGCCATATAGGTACCGGCTTCGATCTGGTCGGGGATGATGGAGTAGGCTCCGCCCCGGAGCTGCTTCACGCCCCGGATCTTGATGACGTCGGTGCCCGCCCCCATGATGTTGGCGCCCATGGAGTTGAGGAAATTGGCCAGATCCACGATGTGGGGCTCCTTGGCGGCGTTCTCAATGATGGTCATGCCGTCGGCCAGCACGGCGGCCAGCATGATGTTCATGGTGGCGCCCACAGACACCATGTCCAGGTACACCTGTCCGCCGGCCAGACGGCCGCCGGGCACCTTGGCGCAGATGAGGCCGCTGCGCACGTCTACGTCGGCCCCCATGGACACAAAGCCCTTCACATGCTGGTCAATGGGCCGTCCGCCCAGGTCGCAGCCCCCGGGCAGGGGGACCTCCGCCCAGCCGAAGCGGCCCAGCAGAGCGCCCACCAGGTAGTAGCTGGCGCGGATCTTCCGGGCCAGCTCATAGGGAACCTGCCGGTTGCGGATGTGGGAACAGTCGATGTCCACGGTGGTGCGGTTGACGGTGCGGATGTCCGCCCCCAGCTCCTGGAGGATCTGGAGAATCAAAGTCACGTCGCTGATCTGGGGAATATTTTCAATGCGGCATACCCCGTCCACCAAAAGGGCGGCGGGGATGATGGCGACAGCGGCGTTTTTGGCGCCGCTGATGGTGATGCTTCCACGAAGGGGCTTTCCGCCCTGAATGTGATATTTTGTCAAATCTGGCACCCTCTCGATCCATATTCATTAGATTGGGGTCTATATAAGATCATATGGCCAAAGCCATAACATATCGAAATCAAGCATGCGCGCAACACAGGCGGCGCATGGAAACAAATATATTATAGCATCAGTATGTCCAAAAGGCAATGAAATTTACAGAGTAGACATAAAATTGTGAAAAAAGTAAGAACAAATGAGGTTTTTTGAGGTGCCTTGGGCAAGATGCAATGATTTCATCTCCTGCCATTCTCCGCCTCTCCGGCTGGAAGGGCCGTCCGCCCGGACCCGGCCAGTTTTCTTCAGGCCTGGTCCTGTCTGGGGCGGATCAGATCCTCCCAGCTGGCCTGCTCCTGCCGGTCCAGCAGGTCGCCGATGAGCTGGTTGGACACCAGGAAGCCCCTGGGGGTGAGCCGCCAGCGCCCGTCCGTCTCCTCCGCCCAGCCCTGGGCGGCAAACTCCCGCAGGCGGGCCTCCAGGGGAGCGAAGTCCATGAAATAGGTGTGGCGGTACTCCCGGCCGTCCACACCCCGAACGGTGCGCAGGCGGAGCATCAGGTACTCCCCGCACCGCTCCCTCTGGGGGATGAGCTCGGAGGAGTCGATGATGTCGCCCCCCTCCAGCACCCCCCGGATGTAGGCGTCCAGGTCCCGGACAAAGGAGTAGCGCCGCCCCCCGAAGTCCGAGTGGGCCCCGGGCCCGAAGCCGATGTAGGGCCGGGTGAGCCAGTAGCGCAGGTTGTGCCGGGATTCGTACCCCGGCTTGGCGAAGTTGGAGATCTCATACTGGGGGAGCCCCGCCCGCTCCAGCCGGCCCACCGTCCACAGGTACAGGTCGGCCTGCTGGTCGTCGTCGGGCAGCACCTCCCCCTCCGCCACCCGGCGGGCCAGGGGGGTGCCCTCCTCCACCTTCAGGCCGTAGCAGGACAGATGCTGGGGGATGAGGGACAGGGCGTGCTCCACCGTGGCCTTCCAGCTCTCCATGGTCTGCCCCGGCAGGCCGTAGATCAGATCCAGGGACAGGTTGGTGAACTTGGCCTTCCGGGCCGCCTCCACCGCCTGGTTGGTCTGCTGGGGGGTGTGGATGCGGTGGATGGCCCGCAGCTCCGCCTCCTGGGCGGACTGCATCCCCATGGACAGACGGTTTACCCCCGCCTTGCGCAGAATGCGCAGGGACTTCAGATCCACGCTGTCCGGGTTGCACTCCACGGTGATCTCCGCGTCCTTTTCCACCTGAAACAGCTTGGACAGGTGGGTGAGCAGCTCCTTGATGCGCTTGGCCCCGTAGTAGCTGGGGGTGCCGCCGCCAAAGTAGATGGAGTCCACCGGGTAGCCCTGGGCCAGGGGGGCGGTCTCCTTCAGGTGGGCCAGCAGGGCCTTCTGATACCGGTCCATCTGGTCCTCCCGCCCCGCCAGGGAGTAGAAGTCACAGTAGTCGCATTTACTGCGGCAGAAGGGAATATGGATGTAAATACCCAGCTTGTCCGCCATGGAGACACACCTCGACAAAAAAGTTTCACCGTATTATATCCCATCCGGAGCGGGAGCGCAAGCGGAGAAACGCCGGCCGTCCCGTTTTCCCGGGTGACAACCGGCTCTTTTTTTGCTACAATGCTCCTTGTAAGCCGGCCCTGCTGCGGCCGGGAACCATCTGAGGAAGAGGGGCGCGGCGCCATGCTGGACATTCGGGATGTGTTTTCCAACCTATTCGGCCTGTTTCTGCTCATCGGGGTGGGGTATGGGGCCGTCCGGCTCCGTGTGCTGCCCGCCTCCGCCTCCAAAATGCTCAGCAGCCTGCTGATGAATGTCACCATGCCCGCCACCATCCTCACCTCTCTGGTGCGGCCCTACGATCCCGCCTTTCTCCGCGCTGGGCTGCTGGAGGTGGTTCTGGGCCTAGCCCTCTACATCCTGTACGGAGTGATCAGCGCCCTGCTGGCCCGGCCGTTCCGCGTCACCAGGGAGCGGCGGGGGCTGTGGACCTTCGCCTGTGCCTTTAACAACAACGGTTTTATGGGCTTTCCCATCGCCCTGGCTCTCTTTGGGGAGGAGGGGCTGGCTCTGGCCGTCTTTTTGGGCATCCCCTTCAACCTGCTGGCCTACACCACCGGGGCCACCCTCATCTGCATGGACCGCAGCGCCTCCGGGGATGCGCCCCCGGTCTCCTGGCGGTCCATCCTGCTCACGGTGGTCAACGGAGCCACCCTGCTGGGTCTCATCCTCTATGCCGCCCAGATTCCCATTCCCGAGGTGATCGACACCCCGCTCACCTATCTGGCCGACGTGACCACTCCGCTGTCCATGCTGATCATCGGCATGAACCTCACCGGCGGAAGCGTCTCCGCTCTGCTCCGGAACCGAGATGTCCTCTCCTCCGCCTTTCTGCGCCTGCTGTTCCTGCCGCTGCTCACCTGGGGAATTCTGATGCTCCTCCCGGTGGAGGACCCTCTGGTCATCGGCGTCACCCTGATTATCATGGCCATGCCCTCCCCCGCCGTCACCTCCATCCTGGCGGAGACCTATGGGGGCGACACCAAGTTCGCCTCTGAGGCGGTGTTCCTGTCCAGCCTGCTGTGTCTGGTCACCATCCCGCTGATCTCCCTGCTGCTGTGAGGCCGCCCCTGGTTAGACCGTCCCCACAAGGTTCTATCCCGCCCAAATTTCATACTCTTCCGCCCAATTCAACCGCTGGTTGAGCGGCCGGTACCCGCGGACAGACGGAGCTCAACCGATGGTATGTGGTGATTCGGATCTGGAAATCGTATGATCAGGTCAGAAAGGAGGTGCGCCCATGGATCAGGAAAAAATCGGCGCATTCATCGCCCAATGCCGGAAAGAGGCCGGCTACACCCAGGCCGCCCTGGGGGAGAAGCTGGGGATCACAGACCGGGCGGTCTCCAAATGGGAGACTGGAAAAAGCATGCCGGACCCGTCCCTGATGCTGGAGCTGTGCGGACTTCTCCATATCAATGTCAATGAGCTCCTGACCGGGGCGCGGATGGACATGGAGCAGTATCAGGAACAAGCGGAGAAACACCTGCTGGAGCTGCAGCGCCAGGAGGCGGAGCAGAACAAAAAACTCCTCTCTCTGGAGACGGTGATCGCCGCCTCGGCCACGGTCAACTATCTGGTTATGATATTCGCCGCCGTCTTCGCGGTGGAGATGCTGGCATGGCGGCTGGCGCTGATACTCACCGGCCTGGTGATCCTGGTGGTGGCCATCGCCTATGCCCTGCGCATCGAGCACGACGCGGGCTACTATGAGTGTCCCCACTGCGGCGCCCGGTATATCCCCACCATGCGGGCGGTGGTGCTGGCCCCGCACATCGGACGGAGCCGGAGCATGAAATGTCCCCGCTGCGGACAGCGGGGATACCACAAAAAGGTATTGACCAAATGATGCGTTTCCGGGGCTGCCGCAGAGGGGCGGCCCCGTGTTTTATCCGGAGCCGGCGCCCTTCCGCCGCCCCCCAAAAGCAAAAGAAATAACCCCTGATCGTCTTCCGTAGTTCTGACAATCAGGGGTTATTTCTGGTGCTTCTTGTTATCTAACATCATATGGTTACCTCTCTTTCTGCAGATTCTCCAATTCCACACGTTCCGCCTGCAAGTTTCCATCCTGCGTTCAACTCGTTCTTCTGCGCTCCTCTGAGCTGCACCCCTCACACATGAGGTCCTGTTCTGTTGCGCGATTTCGTCCTTCTTGCGGCATTCTGTGGAGTTTTGGAGTGGGGTCCAGATGTTCTTCTCCGGCCGGCGCGCGTTGCTTGGAACTGAATGGACAGTTACTTCTTGGTGCCTGGGAACCTTGAATTTCCTTTGGTCTGCTTCCGTGTTTTTTGCGTTCCAGGGGTTTTCAGGATTCTTGGGTTACACTTAGGAGATCACTGCTTGGGTTCCGAAAATTTTCTTTCCTTTCCGCGCCTTTCTCAATCGAACTTCTTTATTTCAATCTCAGCCGCCGAATCCGGTGACATCTGGGGTCCAGGTTTCTTACCACATTGGTATCACCCTTTCTGGCTATAATATAGCACTCGGCCCCGGATTTGTCAACCGGTTTTAGAGGAAATTACAAATCTTTTTGCAGGATTTTTGAAAATCACTTGCAGGCGTCTCACTGCCCCGCTCCACCGGAACAGCCCGGGCAGGAGGTGGGGACCGCCTGTCCCTTCTTTCTCCGGCGGCCCGCCAGCAGGTCCGCCGCGATCAGAACTGCGCACCAGAACACCAGCAGGACCAGAATCAGAATGGCGCAGTTGCGGAAAAAGTCCTCCGGAAGCAGGAGGATAATGGGGTCGGTGCGCCAATCGAAGATCCAGTTGGTCTTGCCCGGGAAGAAAATGGAGTGGAAGATCACGAACGCCCGGTCAAAATCTGTGGCGGCCAGGGCGCCCACCGCCAGAAAGACGGCGGCCAGCCCCGCCGCGGCCCAGAATCCCGGCCCGCGGCCCAGCAGACGGGCGGGAGTGAGCCGACGCTTCCGGGCAAAGAGAAACAGGAGCACAAGGGCCGCCGCCGACAGGACCAGCAGCACCAGGTCCAGCTGGAACAGCACACGCACGTCGGCAAAGTGGTCCCGGCCCGATTCCGACCAGGAGAGCACCCCCACGGAGAAGTCCTGCCGCAGGCCCAGGCAGAAGTCCAGCATCTCATCAAAGGCCTGCTTGATCTGGTCCACCGTCAGCCCGGTGTACTCGGGGAGGGACATGGCCTCAATGTGGGCATAGTAGAAGGGCCGGCACAGGATGGGCACGGCGATGGACCCAGACAGCACCAGCACGGCGGTGGCCAGGGCGGTCAGCAGAGAGAGTAGTTTGCTGGATTTCAAGATCAGTCACCTCAGGTCAAAGATTCCGGCAGCCCGGACAGGGCGATAAGCACCTGTCCCGGCAGGTAAAACAGCCACATCCCCACCCGGGCAGCCTGGAAAACCGCGTCCGGAAGGGAACCTGGAAATTGATAGGCGGCCACGCACAGGTCGCAGCACAGGAACAGGCACAGGCCGGCGGCGAAGATCCGCGCCCGCCGCCCCGGGCAGCCCAGACTGAGCAGGGCGTTGCACAAGAAGTTGGAGAAGTAAAATAGCGCCAGGATATTCAGGGCGGTGAGCAGTTTCAGGGCGCACAGCGCCCCCAGGGACAGCAGGAACAGCCCCAGCCGGGCCCCCCACAGACTCCGGCGCCCCTTGGGATACAGCCGGAGAAAGTAGCACAGCTGCACCCCACAAAACAGCAGCACGCCCGCGGCGTAGTGGGCGTCCAGCTCCAGCAGAAAGGTGTCCGCTGCCCCGGTGAGGACCAGGGCCAGGGCTGTCAGACGGTCCCCGTCTCCAAACGGGGCCCACAGCAGGGAGAACAGGGCGCACAGCAGAATAGCGGCGTATTTGACCGGTGTGGAGCCGGCGCCGCCGGGGGACAGATCCTGCCACAGAAACGTCCCGTAGAGAGCTCCCTCCGCCAGAAGAAAGGGCAGCACGCCGGGACGGCGCAGATCGTTCATACCAGGACTTCTTTCCGCCTGGCTTCTCCAGGCATACGGTCATGATAGCACAGGTTCTGGGGAAAAACAAGGCGAGGCGGGGAGTGAAAATACAGGGGATTTCGCCGCCTGCGGGCGGCGACCTACTTTGCCCATGGCAGCTCGTCGTTGCAAAGTCCACTCCACTCCGTTTCCGCCTGACAGCGAAAACTGCGTTCGTTCCCTTGCTCCTCCTCTTCCCGGCAAACCCGCTTCGCTGGGCTTTGCCGGGAGTAACGAGGGATTGGACAAAACGCCACCGGGGACAGCTCAGGATGGGCACTGGCGTGCCCATATTCGCCTTACCCCGGACCCCGTTTTACGGGAGTCCCTCCTGAGAAGTTCAGCAAAATTTCCGGCGCGCGGAAATCTGAGTGACAATCTAAATTCCTTCCGGGCCACTGGGCCCTGGGTGTGCAAAATTGCCGCTGCTGCGGCTCCACATCTACGCCTGACGCTGCCGAACGAACGGTGCCCGGTCCGTTGACGGCGGGAGGCCCAAGGGCCTCCCCTACCCAAACTTGGAATGTGTCCTTAAAATCCGCAGGGGAGGGGCTCGCCCCTCCCGCGGTCCAGCCAGTGTCCGGCCCCTGCGAGAGGACGGAACAGTTTCTGTATCTGACGTAGGGGCGGGTCCGTGACCCGCCCGCAAGCCTTCCCCTTTAGGGGAAGGTGCCGAGCGGAGCGAGGCGAATGAGGTCCGCAGGGACGGTGCACCGGGCCGCCCATGGCCCTTCCGCAAAGCAAACAGGTATCTGGGAAAATTATACTTGACTTTTGCCTAAGCATACACTGTATTTATGAATAGGCAAAAGCGAGGTGATGATCCATGTCCCCACGGACGGGGCGGCCCATTGCCGGAGAGATCCGGAAGGATGCCCAAATTGCATTTCGCGTTACCCGCCAAACAGTGGAGAAATTTGAGGAATGCCACAGGCTCTCCGGTAAGACAAAGATCGAGCTGTTTGAGGAAATGGTCAATTCTTTGTACGAGCGGCTGACCCAAGAAAAATAGAGTGCTGGTCCGCCCGATTCAGCGGCGTATCTTACTGCATAAAAACAGCCGCCCCGGTTGGGGCGGCTGTTTTGTGTTTGGAATCAGCCTTCCTCTGCCAGCGCCTTGGCGGCGGCGATTGCCTTCTCCTGAGCCATGGGAGGGCAGTCCTCATAGCGGACGAAGTGGAAGGTAAAGGACCCGCGGCTCTGGGTCATGGCCCGCAGATCGATGGCGTAGGAGGTCATCTCCGCCATGGGCACCTCGGCCTCGATGATCTGCTCTCCGCCGGGGGCGGGGTTCATGCCCATCACGCGGCCGCGGCGCTTGTTCAGATCGCCGATCACGTCGCCCATGTAGCTGTCGGGCACGGTGACCTTCAGCTCGCCCACCGGCTCCAGCAGCACGGGGCTGGCCTCGGGCATGGCGGCCTTATAGGCCAGCTGAGCAGCCGTCTTAAAGGCGATTTCCGAGGAGTCCACGGGGTGATAGCTTCCATCGTACAGCACGGCCTTCAGGTTGACCACCGGGTAGCCGGCCAGCGGCCCGTGGACGCAGGCCTCCCGGAGGCCCTTCTCCACGGCGGGGAAGAAGTTCTTGGGCACGGAGCCGCCGAAGACCTCCTCGGCAAACTCCATCTCCTCCGCGTCGGGGTTGGGCTCGAAGCGGATCCACACGTCGCCGAACTGGCCGGAGCCGCCGGTCTGCTTCTTGTGGCGGCCCTGCTTGGAGACGGTCTTGCGGATCTTCTCCCGGTAGGGAACGCGGGGCGTCTTCAGCTCCGCCTCCACATTGAAGCGGCTCTTCAGCTTGGACACCAGCACATCCACCTGGATGTCGCCGGCGGCGTAAATGACCATCTGATGGGTCTCGGCGTTGTTCTCCACCCGGAAGGAGGGGTCCTCCTCGTTCATCCGGTTCAGACCCTGGGCCACCTTGTCCTCCTGGCCGCGGGTCTTGGGGGAGATGGCCACCGAGTAGTTGGGCTCGGCGAAGGGGATGGGGGCCAGGGAGATGACCTTTCGGGCGTCGCACAGGGTGTCGCCGGTCTTGACCTTCTCCATCTTGCCGATGGCGCCGATGTCGCCGCAGGAGAGCTCCTTGACCTCCTCAGCCTTCTTGCCCCGCATCTGATACAGACGGCCCAGCTTCTCGCTGCTGCCGGTGCGGGAGTCCACCAGGGTCAGGTCGGGGGTGATGTTGCCGGACAGGACCTTGATGAAGGAGTACTTGCCGTACTGGTCGGCCACAGTCTTAAAGACGAAGGCGCAGGGCACGCCGCCGGGAGCCACGGCGAACTCCTCCTTGGTGCCGTCGGGGGCGGTTCCCTTGCGCATGTTGCCCTCGGCGGGGTTGGGAAGCAGGTCCACAATGTGGTCCATGAGCATCAGGGAGCCCATGGTGTTGATGGCGGAGCCGCACAGCACGGGGAACAGGGACAGCTCCCGCACGCCCTGGCGCAGGCCCTGGATCATCTCCACATAGGTGAAGTCCTCGCCGGAGAAGAACTTGTCCATGAACTCCTCGCTGGTCTCGGCCACCGACTCCTTCAGGGCGTCGTTGAACTCGGTAACCACTTCGTCCTTCCCCTCGGGGAGGTCGATCTCCACCCGCTTGCCGTTCTGCATCTCATAGGCGCGCTTGTTCAGCACGTCGATGATGCCGGTGACCCGCTTGTTGTCGTCCCAGATGGGGACCACCAGGGGGGCGATCTTGTTGCCGAAGCGCTCCCGCAGGGCGTCGAAGGTGGCGTTGTAGTCGGAGTTCTCCTCGTCGGTCTTGGAGATATAGATGAAACGGGGCATATCCCGCTCTTCGCAGTACTTCCACGCCTTCTCCAGGCCCACGCTGATGCCGTCCTTGGCGGAGCAGACGATAATGGCCGCGTCGGCCACGGTGAGGGCCTCCATCACGTCGCCGGCAAAGTCAAAGGCGCCGGGGGCGTCCAGAATGTTGATCTTACAGCCCTTGTACTCCAGCGGGGCCACAGAGGTGGAGATGGAAATCTGACGTTTGATCTCCTCCGGATCATAGTCGCACACGGTGTTCCCGTCCGCGGCTTTGCCCATGCGGTCGATGGCGCCGGTCATATAGAGCAGGCTCTCCGTCAGAGCGGTCTTGCCGCTCCCGCTGTGGCCCAGAAGGCAGACATTGCGGATGTTTTGTACAGAATAGCTCATGGTTGCTTCCACTCCTTAAAGTTTAGACGTCGGTGTCACACAGGAGAACGGGGGGCCGCCCGCCCATGGTACAATCTGTTGGTTATTATAACGTAATTTCCCCGTTCTGGCAACTGTTTTTTCGGGCGTATCCACGGTTCGCCGTCGGCTTTCCTTGAAAAAATAGGTTCATTTTTTGGAAAAGTAACTAAAAACAGCTCGTTTGTTCAAGTTCACCAACCTTATGCCGGGCATAAAAAATCCCGCCCGGATTCGGGCGGGAAGAAAATCATTCAGTTGGCCGGCTCCTCCGGGCTGGACGGAAGTTCCTCCGCCGGGAGGAGCACCACAGCGCAGGGCTCGGTCCAGGGCGGCTCCGGCAGCGCCGTCTCCACACCCAGCCGGGCGAGGAGGGCCTGAACGGCCTCCAGCTCCTCCGCCGTCACAGTACACCAGCGGGTGCCGTCCTCCTCCTGGGTCCACTCCTCCCGGGCGGGGAGAAGCTCCTCCGCCTCCTGGGGAAGGGCGGACAGCACCAGGGCGGTCCCCTCTCCCCAAGGGGGCGGGGCCGTTTCGGCTGCGGCTCCGTTTTCCGGCGGCTCGGCTGCCGCTCCCGCCGGATCGGGCTCCTGCGCCTGTTCATCCTGCTTTGTGCCCTGAGTTTGGGAATCCAGCTCGGGCTCGTCCTGGAGCAGGGCGTCCGGAGCGCCCCCCTGAACCTGGGGCTCCGTCTCCTCCTCCGGCTCCTGGATCGTGACCGGCTCCTGTTCAGACTGGGAGCCGGAACTGTCTGTATCGGGCGTGTGGGCGTATGCCTCCGGAATCTCCGGGCTCTCCTGGCCTAAAATGCTGCGGGTGTCCGCGACCGGAGCCTCCTCGGTCTGGGAGCAGGCGGTCTCCTCCTGACCGGAGGGCAGGGAGGATTCCGCTTTCTCCGGAGCATCCTCTTCCGGCGCGTCCGCCTGAGCCGGTGCGGGCTGTGCGTCGACGGGGTCCTCCTCCTGCGCGGGCTCCATCTCATCCAGAAGGCCGCGGGAGGAGGCGTCTTCCTGTCCAGCGCTCTGGCTGGTGGCGGAGGGCTCATCCACTACATTCTCACGGCTCCCCAAACCGGCCCCGTGCCAGAGTCCCAGGCAGAGGACCGCACAGGCGGCCAGCCCGGCAAGGTTCCGCCATCCGGCCCGGTTCCAGCGGGGGGCGGGCCGGCGGGCCGGGGCCGCCTCCGCCTGGATCTGCTCCATCACCCGGGCGGACAGCTCCGCCGGAGCGGGGGTCTCACCGATCTCCCGGAGCGCGTCTTCCATTTGAAACAGGACCCCATAGGCCGCCCGGCACTCCGGGCAGGACTCCAGGTGCTCCTCCAGCGCCTGCCGCTCCTCCAGGGGCAGCGGGCCGTCCAGGGCCTGACTCATCCGCTCCAGCGCATCTTCGCATGTCAGCATATCGGTGTTCACCCCCCTCTTCTGCTCTTTGTCTGCTTAGACGGAGTTTCTGGGGAAAAGTTCCCCTCCTGGACCAAAAAATTTTTTAGTGCCAGCCGGGCCCGGGCGATACGGGATTTTACCGTCCCCAGGTCCAGGTCCAATACCGCGCCGATCTCCTGATAGGACATCCCGGACAGCTCCCGCATGATCAGCACCTGCCGGTGATGGTCGGGCAGGGCCTGGAGGCCCCGCTCCACCGCCCGGCGCAGCTCCCTCCGCTCCAGCTCCTCCTCCGGGGAGCCCCGGGGGTCCGCCGGCTCGGGCAGGGGGGCCTCCTCGTCGTCCAGGGAGTGGGGGCTCTCCCCCTGCTGCCGCCGCTTCCGCTTCCGGAGAAAGTCGATGCAGGCGTTGCTGGCCAGGCGGTACACCCAGGTGGAGAAGCTGCTGTTCCCCTGGAAGGAGGAGAGGCCCCGCCAGGCGTTAAAGAAGGTCTCCTGAGCCAGGTCCAGGGCGTCCTCCCGGTTTCCGGTCATCCGCAGGCACAGGGTGTACACCCGGTCCTGGCTGTCCAGCATCAGCTGTTCAAAGGCCGCCGTGTCCCCGGCCCTGGCCCGGGACACCAGCTCCCGCTCTGTCTGTGTCATACCCTGTCCCCCTCTCTCTCCATGCGGAGAGGCGGCCATCGGCCGCCTGTAACATGATGAAGGATTCCCGCGCGCCCCGCGGTATGTTCAGGAAAATGTCTGCTCCAGGCTCTCCAAGTCCTCCCAGGCCAGGGCCCAGGAGAGCGCGCCGTCCCAGTCGTGGAAGGCGCAGAGCTCCCTCGCCCCCATGCCCCGGTAGAGCTGCTCCGCCCGGCGGTTGCCCTGGACCACAAAAATGACCAGCTCCTGAAACCCGCGCTCCCGAGCCCACCGGGCCGCCCGGGCGATGAGCCTCCTGCCCCAGCCGCCCCCCTGGGCCTCGGGGGCCACATGGAGCGAGTCCAGCAGGGCGCTGTTCTCCCGCTCCGGGAAGGGGCGGCAGGCCACAAGGCCGGCCACGGCCCCGTCCCGCTCCAGGACGAACAGGCCGTTCTCCTTCTGCTCCCGATAGCGGGCCCACTTGTCCCGGCTCTTTTCTGGGGTCATTTCATCCAATACCCAGTCTGGGATCAGTCCCCGGTAGGTCCGCTGCCAGCTGTCTGTGTACAGCCGTCCCACCGCCCCCATGTCCGCTTCCCGGGCCGGGCGAATCATTCCATTTTGATGCATGCGATCTGACAACTCCTCCAGATAAATTAGGAATGAGGAGTTGTAAAATCCGCCGCCGGCAAAATTCCTAACTCCTAATTCCTAATTCCTAACTCACTCAGCACAGGTCCCGCTTGATCCCCTTGGTGACCCGGTACACGTCCTCCAGGGTGGTGATCTTCACGATCTGCTCCTTGTAGTAGCCCGCGTGGGGAACCCCTTTCAGGTACCAGGCGTAGTGCCGCCGGGCCTCCAGGCAGGCAATTTTCTCCCCCTTGTTGGCGGCAGACAGCTCAAACTGCCGCACCGCCGTGTCGCACCGCTCCGACAGGGGCGGCATGGGCGGGATCTCCCGCCCCTCCAGGGCGGCCCTGCACTGGGCGAACAGCCAGGGGTTGCCGAAAATCCCCCGGCCGATCATGGCGATATCCGCCCCGGTGTATTTCAGGATGCGGGGAGCGTCCTCCGGCTTGAATACATCCCCGTTGGCCATCACCGGGATGTGCACCGCCTTCTTCACCTCCCGAATCCAGTCCCAGTTGGCGGTGCCGGCGTACATCTGCACCTTGGTGCGGCCGTGGACGGCCACCGCCGCCGCTCCCGCCTCCTCCATGGCCCGGGCAAACTCCACGCAGTTGATGGAGCCCTTGTCCCAGCCCAGGCGGAACTTCACCGTGACGGGACAGCCCACCCCCCGGACCACCGCCTCCATCACCTTCACCGCCAGGTCGGGATTTCGCATCAGGCCGGAGCCGTCCCCGGAGTTGGCCACCTTGGGCACGGGACAGCCCATGTTGATGTCGATGAAGTCGGCCCCGGACACCTGGTGAGCAATGGCGGCCGCCTCCTGCATGCACACCGGGTCGCTGCCGAAGATCTGGGCGGCGGCGGGGTGCTCCCCGTCCCCCAGCTTCAAGAGGGGGATGGACTTCTTGTCCTGAAAGCACAGGGCCTTGGAGCTGACCATCTCCGTGCAGGTGAGCCCCGCCCCCTGCTCCCGGCAGATGGTGCGGAAGGCCACGTCGGTGACCCCCGCCATGGGGGCCAGGGCCAGGGGCGTTTTGATTTCGATTCCTCCAATGGATACCATATCAATACAATCCGGCGGAGCGGCCCGCTGGCCGTCCCTCCGCCGTCTCTATCCTTTCTCTGGTCTAAGCCGGTCCATTGTATCACACCCCCACAGCCGTTGACAAGGGCGGCGGCAGACATTAAAATTGAGGTAATGCTGCATGCAAAGAGAGCGAGGAACTTCCATGAATCTGATTCTTCTGCGCGCCCAGCTGCGGGGGCTGTCCGCCTTCCGCTCCCTGCTGGACACCCCCATGCTGAAAGACGCGCTTCACCTGCTGGACGCCGCGGCCCGTCGGGACGGGGAGGGGGCCCTGGCCGCCTATGACCAGATGTTTTACCGTCTGAAGGCGGAGGGGTACTCCGGCCTGGGGACCTGGCTGTGGGATACCCTCCGGTACACCGAGACCCCCTACGGAGATCTGGCCGGCTCCGGCCGCTCCGACCCGGAGCTGGAGCGGGCCGCCCGCCGGGATGCGGAGACCCTTCTCCAGCTGGCCCAGCTGGGGGCGGAGGACATCCGCGTCGCCCTGAAGCCCATTTTGACGGAGGAGTATGTCTCTGTGCTGGACAACCTCCCCGCCTGGGAGACAGGGGCCCCCTTCACCTTTGAGGAACTCGCCGCCTTTTACCGAGAAAACGGGGCCGGGCTGTACGCCAAATACCGGGCCTTTCTCTGGGAGGAGGGCCGGCTTGTCCCCGTGGCCGATCCGGACTGTCCCCACCCGGTGGAGCTGCTGGGCTATGATCAGCAGCGAAAGCAGGTGCTGGACAACACCCGCCTCCTGGTGGAGGGGAAGCCCTCCAACAATGTGCTCCTCTTCGGCGACGGGGGGACGGGCAAGTCAGCCACGGTGAAATCCATGCTCTATCTGCCCGGTATGGAGAACCTGCGGCTCATCGAGATTCAGAAGGAGAATCTGGTGGGCATGCCCCGGCTCATCCGCTCCCTGGCCGGACGGCGGCAGAGCTTTATTCTGTTCATCGACGACCTGGCCTTCGACCAGGACGACAAGACCTACTCCTCTCTGAAAACCATTCTGGAGGGCGGCCTGGAGAAACGCCCCCTGAATGTGGCCATCTACGCCACCTCCAACCGCCGCCACCTGGTGCGGCAGACCTTCTCCGACCGGGCGGGGGACGAGGTGGACGCCTTCGAGACCATCTCGGAAAAGACCGCCCTGGCCGAGCGCTTCGGCCTGCGCATTCCCTACATGACCATGAGCAAATCAGAGTACCTGGCTCTCATCGACCACCTGGCCGGGCTGTACCATGTGGAGATGAACCGGGAGGTCCTCCACGCCAAGGCCATGGAGTGGGAGATCCGCCACGCGGGGCGGACTCCCCGGGTGGCACGGCAGTTCATCGCAAGTTTAAGTTGACAGGGGAACTCCCTTGTGATAAGATTCAAACAGACCGTCGGTCTGTTTGAAGGAAAGGAGCGCCATGGCCCGAAACAAACACCCGGAACAGACCGTTCAGCTCATTTTAGAGACCGCCGCACGGCTCTTTGCCCAAAAGGGGTATGACGAGACCTCCATGCAGGATATCATGGACGCCACCCACCTGTCCAAGGGGGCCATCTACCACCATTTCCTCTCCAAGCTGGATATTCTGCTCCGCATTGCCGACCAGATCCTCACGGTCAACGAGGACATGCTGGGAAAGATCCGGGACCGGAAGGGGCTCACCGGGGCGGAGAAGCTCCGGGAGCTCTTTCGGACAGCTGTGCTCCAGGACTACCAGCAGCAGCTGCTGGGCATGATGCCCTGTCTGCTGGACAACCCCAAATTCCTGGCTCTGCTGATCCGCTCCGTCCTGGACGACGCCGCTCCCAATTACGTCCAGCCCATTTTGGAGGAGGGGATGGCGGACGGCTCCATTCAGACGGACTCCCCCCGGCAACTGGCCCAGGCCCTGCTGCTGCTCACCGACCTGTGGGCCGCTCCCATTTTACAGCCCGTCCCGCCGGAGGAGGTGCGGAGCCGGTGTCTCTTTCTCAATCAGCTCACCCGCCCCTTCGGCTTTGAGCTGATGGACGAGGAGCTGATCCAGCAACTGGAGAGCTACTGGCGCGCATAAGCATAAAACCGCTCCCAGGAGCGGTTTTATCCGGCCCACAAACAAACCGACGGTTGGTTTATATTTAGGAGGTATTTTATGAAGCAGCAAGTTTTTTCCCGCGACTTCACTCTGGTGGTCATTGGGCAGATTATCTCTCTGTTCGGCAACGCCATCCTCCACTTCGCCCTCCCGCTCTATCTGCTGCGGGAGACCGGTTCCTCCGCGCTGTTTGGGGTGGTCACCGCCTGTTCCTTCCTGCCCATGGTGATTCTGTCTCCCGTCGGCGGAGCAGTGGCCGACCGGGTCAATAAACGCAGCATGATGGCCGGGCTGGACTTTTTTACCGCCGGACTGATTCTGATGTACACGCTGATATGGGGGCTTGCCCCCTTGGTGCCTGTAACTGTGGCCTGTCTGATGCTGCTTTACGGTATTGCCGGGGCGTACCAGCCCTCTGTTCAGGCCAGCGTCCCCCTCCTGCTGCCCCAGGAGTCCCTGAACACTGGAAACGCCGTCATCAACATGGTCCAGACTCTGGCCAATCTGCTGGGTCCCATACTGGGCGGCATCCTGCTGAGTGCCTGGGGCCTGCGGCCCATTTTATGGATCAGCATTCTCTGCTTTTTTGCCTCCGCTGTTATGGAACTGTTCATCCGCATTCCCCATGTAAAACAGCCCCTCGCTTCCGGCGTATTTTCTACCGTCTGGGTGGACCTCCGGGAGAGCGCACAGTATATCCGCCGGGAGAAACCTGTCTTTCTGAGGGTGACCCTCCTTCTGTCCGCCTTCAACCTGATCCTCTCTGCCGCCACGATCGTGGGAATTCCTGTCCTGGTCGTCAATATCCTGAAGATGAGCGACGCCAGCTTAGGGCTGACCCAGGGCGCCATGGGACTGGGCGGTGTGCTGGGCGGCGTTTTGGGCGGAATCCTCGGGACCCGCCTGCGCCCCCGGCACGGCGCTGCACTATTGCTGATCTGTTCCGGAACCTTAGCGGTCATGGGCCTGGTCCTCTTGCCTGGCATTCCGCCTGCCCTCAGCTACTGGACCATCACCCTATTCAGTCTGCTGATGATGGCGGCCGCCTCCCTGTTTTCCATTCTGCTGCTCTCCGCTATCCAAAGCCAGGTGGCGCCTCATCTCTTGGGAAAGGTTATCGCCTGTGTACAGGCTGCGGCTAACTGCGCCTCCCCTCTGGGGCAGGCGGGCTATGGAGTGCTCTTTGAACACCTGCCGCCCTGTCCGATCCTGCTGGGCGCCGCCTTGCTCTCTGCGCTGATCGGCCTGCGGTCCACTCAAATTTTTCAGGCGCTTGGACACGTCAGCGAACCGATTTTCCATCACCCATAATCAAAGAAAGCGCACGCTGTGGAGCTGACATTCTTCTCCGGTCTACCAGCCGTCTACCAGGTCTACCGCCGGGAAGGCTTGCGCGCCAAGGGTTTCCGGCGGTTTCTTTTTGCTGTTTTTGGGAGGCGGTCT
>NBJMR02800__coassemble_1679_pt1 | contig 26064 bp, 21 predicted proteins | sample NBJMR02800__metabat2_low_PE_003 | metagenome-assembled genome bin NBJMR02800
CGGCGCGCCGTCTCACAGGGTTTCGCCCTGCGGGGCGAGTTTCTTTCCCAGCGATGGGAAAGAAACCAAAGGATCGCCGGGGGACGCAGCCGATGGACTACGGCTCCGCTTCGCTTCGCCTAGGTCCATAGGACTGCTTTCCCCGGACCCCATTACGGTGGTTACCCCTTTGGCCAGATAAAAATTTCCGGCGCACAAAATCTGAGTGGCGGTCTAAATTCCCGCCGGGCCACTGGGCCCTGGGTATGCAAAAATTGTCGCTGTTGCGGCTTCACAACTGCGCCTGGCTCTGCCGAGCCAACGTCCACGGTGCGGTTTTCGCCGTAAGGGCGACCCTTGCGGTCGCCCGATAGCCTTCCCCTTTAGGGGAGGGTGGCTGGCCGAAGACCAGACGAATGAGGGAAACGGCCCTAGTTATGAGAGCGGCCCGTTTCAACCGTAGGGGCGCACAGTGTGCGCCTGCGGGCCGCCGAGGTCGTCGGCCCCTACGGCAAAACCGGAAGATTCCCCCATCTCGCAGGGACGGGTGCCCTCACCCGCCCGCCCCAGAGGATTCCTCCCACTCGTAGGGGCGGCTATCAGCCGCCCGTCTCAAACCGCGTCCTATTTACGGTCGGGTCGGTCTGGGACCGGCCCCTGCGGCGTTCATCGGACAGGTTTCTGCATTTTCGTAGGGGCGGCACACCGGGCCGCCCGGAAACGGCCCGATGGGGGCATCGGGCCCTACGAAAGATCAAACGCACCTTCGGATACGCCGTAGGGGCGGGTCCCAGACCCGCCCGCCGATCCCCTGAGCCGCACTTGAGCCCCACCCACTCAAAAGGCGCGCTCTCTACCGATAGAAAAAACACCCAAAGGTTCCTGGAAACTCAGCGGCAGCGGTCATAGAACGGAAACCAGTCAGCTGAACCACCCGCGCCTTTGCGATAACCGGAATGCTCTCCTAATTGGGCCCCCGTAAATGGGGGTCCAGGGGGTGGGGCACATGGAGGATGAGGCGCAGCCGAATCCGATTGGCCCCACCCCTTGGTGCCTCTTTGGCTTCTTTCTGGGCATCCAGAAAGAAGCTCGCCGCCCGTAGGCGGCGAAACTCCCTGCGACAAACGAAAACGCTCTATGATCGCCCCCTCATCCGCCTCGCATAAGCTCGGCACCCGTCCCTATCCCCTCTGTCTCGCTTTGCTCGACATCTCCCCTTGACAAGGGGAGTCGGCCCCCGAGGGGAAGGCTTATGAAAGAGCAGGCGGCGAAATTCCAAAAAGAAAAACCGCCTCCCTGCGGAACTATCCACAGGAAAGCGGTTTTTTGTGGAAAAATCAGTAGGCCAGCTTCTCCTCCAGCCAGGCCTTCAGCTCAGAAATAGGCACGCGGACCTGCTCCATGGTATCCCGATCACGGATGGTGACGGCGTTGTCCGCGGGGGTCTTGTCGTCGCCCACGGTCTCGAAGTCCACGGTGATGCAGTAGGGGGTGCCGATCTCGTCCTGGCGGCGGTAGCGCTTGCCGATGGAGCCGGCGTCGTCGTAGTCCACCATGAAGTACTTACTCAGCTCGGTCTGGATCTCCCGGGCCTTGTCGCCCAGCTTCTTGGACAGGGGCAGGATGGCGCACTTGAAGGGGGCCAGAGCGGGGTGGAGGCGCAGGACGGTGCGCACGTCGTTCTTGGCCTCGTCCACCACCTCCTCGTCGTAGGCGTCCACCAGGAAGGCCAGGGTGACGCGGTCGGCGCCCAGGGAGGGCTCGATGACGTAGGGGATATAGTGCTCGTTCTTCTCCTGGTCGAAGTAGGTCATATCCTTGCCGGAGGTGTTCTGGTGGGCGGTCAGGTCGAAGTTGGTGCGGCTGGCCACGCCCCACAGCTCACCCCAGCCGAAGGGGAAGACGAACTCAAAGTCGGTGGTGGCGTTGGAGTAGTGGGAGAGCTCCTCCGGGTCGTGGTCCCGCAGCCGCAGGTTCTCGTCCCGCATGCCCAGGTTCAGCAGCCACTGATGGCAGAAGTCCTTCCAGTAGGCAAACCAGTCCAGCTCGGTGCCGGGGGTGCAGAAGAACTCCAGCTCCATCTGCTCAAACTCCCGGGTACGAAAGGTGAAGTTGCCCGGGGTGATCTCGTTGCGGAAGGACTTGCCGATCTGGCACACGCCGAAGGGCAGTTTTCTCCGGGTGGTGCGCTGGACGTTCTGGAAGTTGACGAAGATGCCCTGGGCGGTCTCGGGGCGCAGGTAGACGGTGTTCTTGGCGTCCTCGGTGACGCCCTGGAAGGTCTTGAACATCAGGTTGAACTGGCGGATGTCGGTCCAGTTGTGCTTGCCGCAGGTGGGGCAGGGGATGTTGTGCTCCTCCACGAACTCCTTCATCTGGGCCTGGGTCATGGCGTCCACGCTGTGGCCCAGCTCGAAGTTGTTTTCCTGACACCAGTCCTCAATGACCTTGTCGGCGCGGAAGCGCTCCTTGCACTCCTTGCAGTCCATCAGCGGGTCGGAGAAGCCGCCCACGTGGCCGGAGGCCACCCACACCTGGGGGTTCATCAGGATGGCCGCGTCCAGGCCCACGTTGTAGGGGTTCTCCTGGACGAACTTCTTCCACCAGGCCTTCTTCACGTTGTTCTTCAGCTCCACACCCAGGGGGCCGTAGTCCCAGGTGTTGGCCAGGCCGCCGTAGATCTCGGACCCGGCGAAGATGAAGCCCCGGCCCTTACACAGGTTTACGATTTTTTCCATGGTCTTTTCGCTGTTTTTCATAATAAAACTCCTCATCTATGAATTGTTGAATCCTTTTTTACTTTTTTGATTCACGCCTCGGCACGCTCGCGGCCTCGGACGCTATAAATAAAAACGCCCCGAGCCGGAAAAGGCTCAGGGCGAATCAAACGATCCGTGGTTCCACCTGAATTTGTACCAGAGGTACACACTCGACCCCCGTAACGTGGGGAGACGGCGGGCCATTGCCTGCCCGCACTCCAGAGGGCCTTCCCGCCGCGCCTTCGTGGGATTCGCACCGGCCATCCCATCTCTGAAACACCCGGCCCGGGGTACTGTTCTCTGTCATCGCTTTTGGATTTGCACCCCATTGTAATATACATTTTTCCACCTGTCAAGAGCCGGATGTGGAGATTTGGTCCTGTTTTTTCCGGGAAAATGTGCTATCATAGAGATACAAAAAATATAGAGGAGGGACCCGCTATGAAATTGTGGAAACCGGTTGTCTGCCTGCTCCTGTCCGGACTGCTGCTCTCCGCCTGTGCTGCCCCGGCGGGCTCCGCCTCCAGCGGGGCGGAGGGGAATCCAGGCGGGAGCTCTGAGGCCGGCCCGGAGACAGCCCCCATAGAGTCCGGCCTGGACCTGGAGGAGCTGGGGGTGACGGAGGAGAACTACCCCCGGGTGGACGGCTCCACCTCCACCCTGGGCATCGTCCAGGCCGCCTATGAGGCGGTGTTCGGCCCGGAGTCCATGGATGAGGAGGGCTACCCCTGGGAGGCCTCCAAGACGGTGCCCTCCTATGAGAAGCTCATCGCCGGGGAGCTGGACCTGATCCTGGCCCCCTCCCCCTCCGCCGATGTGCTGAACCAGGCCAAGGAGGCGGGGGTGGAGCTGGAACTTGCTCAGGTGGCCGCCGAGGCCCTGATCTTCATCACCCCGGCGGAGAACACCGCCTCCAATATCACCGGAGACCAGGTGCGGGACATCTATCTGCACAACGGCATCGCCAGCTGGACGGAGCTGGGGGGCCCGGACCGGACGCTGGTGCCCATCTGCCGCAACGCCGACAGCGGCAGTCAGTCCCAGCTGGACAACCTGATTTTGAAGGGGGAGTCCATGGACCCCTCCATCCAGGAGAACTATGTGGAGCTGACCATGGAGGGGATGCTGGAGCAGACCGCCTTTTACCACACCGGCGGGATGTTCGGCCAGCCCAGCGACAGCTACGCCCTGGGCTATACCCTGTTTACCTATCTTCAGAACATGGACGAGTTCACCGGGATCGCCTCCTCCCTGAAGATTCTGGACTACGAGGGGGTGCCCGCCACCGCCCAAACCATCTCCGGGGGGAGCTACCCCCTGACCGACGGCTACTACGCCGTCACCCGGGCGGACCTGCCGGAGGACCACCCGGCTCGGGTCCTGGCCCGCTGGCTGCGGTCGGAGGAGGGGCAGGTGGCCATCCTCTCCCGGGGCTTCCTGCCCGTCTATCTGGACCAACTGCCGCCCCAGGACACCGAGGAGAACGCCCGTCAGGTGGTGCTGGACTACTACAGCAGCTGTGACATTCAGGAGGTGACTCTGGTCGGCCGGGAGGGGGACCGGATCACATTTCAGGTCCAGGCGGAGTCCGGGGGCCTGAGCAGCCTGTGCACCATCACCCTGGAGTTCTACCCCCGGGGCTGGCAGGTGGTCAGCGCCGACCTGCCTCCAGGCGTCTGAGGCGCACCCCGCGCCCTCCTTCGGAAACTGCTCTCCCCGCGGGGGAGGGTAGAACCGCCCGCGGGCGGTGACCCCCCTAAAGCAAGAATGCGCTCTGTAGAAAACAGCAGTTTTTCTACAGAGCGTTTTTTATTCTCAGCCTGAAATTTAAAGGGCCAGCACCCGCAGGGTAAACGTAAGGGTCATCACCACCACCCCCATGCTGGCGCAGGCGTCCAGAAACAGCGCCCGGCGGCGGGCCCTTCTGGCCCTGGTCCGGCGGGGGCTGGGGGCGCTCTCCCGGGGGAGGAGGACGAGCTTTTCCTCTGCCTCCTCCGGCTCCTGTTGGGCCTGGGCCAGCCGGCGGCGGTACTCGGTCAGGTCCACCACATTGCCGGTGTGGCGGATAAAGTTTCCAGTGGTGTAGTACAGGGTCTGCATCGTCTCTCCCTCCAATAAATGCCCGGCGGGCGGATTGGCCGGAAACCGGCCTGTTATGTGTATCATATCGGGTTGCCCGTCCCATAGTCGGGACTTTTCCGGCGCTCCCTCTCAAAAAATCAAACGTATGTTCGTATTTAAAATACAACAAATGTTCGATTCTGTCAAGAGCTGTCGAACAGGTTTTCGGTTTTCCACACTTTCCACCGAGTTTTCCACATAGATTTCCCCAGGGTTCCGCTTTTCTGCCAAAAGCCGCCAGGAAAAGGAGGGGACAAATTTGTGTGAGATTTTTTGCAAATTCGTTGCGTTTCCCACCAAAGAGCGGTATAATATACCGTCTGAATGAATTTCAGGGGAATGTTTCTCCGGGGCGGTCTGCTCCGGCGGAAGCGATTCCTTCGTTTTGGCACGTCCGGACGAACTTGGACGGGCCGGTGTGTCTTCGGATTGATTGCAGGAGGATTCAAGAAATGCGGAACGAGAAACTGAGAAATGTCGCTATCATTGCTCACGTAGACCACGGAAAGACAACGTTGGTGGACCAGATGCTCAAGCAGTCCGGCGTGTACCGGGAGAACCAGGCCGTGGTGGAGCGGGTCATGGACTCCAACGACCTGGAGCGGGAGCGGGGCATCACCATCCTGGCCAAGAACACCGCCGTGGAGTACAACGGCGTGAAGATCAACATTGTGGACACCCCGGGCCACGCCGACTTCGGCGGCGAGGTGGAGCGCATCCTGAAGATGGTCAACGGCGTCATCCTGCTGGTGGACGCCGCCGAGGGCCCCATGCCCCAGACCCGCTTTGTGCTGTCCAAGGCCCTGGAGCTGGGCCACCGGGTCATCGTGGTGGTGAACAAGATCGACCGCCCCGACCAGCGGGTGTATGAGGTCATCGACGAGGTGCTGGAGCTGCTCATGGACCTGAACGCCACCGACGAGCAGCTGGACTCCCCCATGCTGTTCTGCTCCGGCCGGCAGGGCACCGCCTCCGTCCAGCCCGACGAGGCGGGCAGCGACCTGAAGCCCCTGTTCGACACCATCCTGGAGTATATCCCCGCCCCCGAAGCGGATGTGGACGCCCCCTTCCAGATGCTGGTCTCCTCCATCGACTACAACGAGTTTGTGGGCCGCATCGCCATCGGCCGTATTGAGCGTGGCGTGATCAAGCAGAACCAGGAGATTGCCGTATGCAACTACCACGACCCGGACGCCGCCCCCAAGAAGGCCAAGGCCACCGCTCTCTATGAGTTCGACGGCCTGGCCAAGGTCCCCGTCCAGGAGGCCACCGCCGGCAACATCATCGCCATGAGCGGCATCGGCGACGTGACCATCGGCGACACCATCTGCGCCCCCGACTGTGTGGAGCCCATTGAGTTCGTCAAGATCTCCGCCCCCACCATCGAGATGACCTTCTCCGTCAACGACTCCCCCTTCGCCGGTCGGGAGGGCAAGTTCGTCACCAGCCGCCAGCTGCGGGACCGGCTGTTCCGGGAGACCCTGAAGGACGTGTCCCTGAAGGTGTCCGAGGTGGAGAACTCCACCGACTCCTTCAACGTGGCCGGCCGGGGCGAGATGTCCCTGTCCATCCTCATGGAGACCATGCGCCGGGAGGGCTATGAGTTCCAGGTGTCTCCCCCCCGGGTGCTCTACCAGGAGATCGACGGCAAGAAGTGCGAGCCCATGGAGCTGCTGGTGGCCGACGTGCCCAACGACTACACCGGAGCGGTCATTAACAAGCTCCAGTCCCGGCGGGCCGACCTGCAGAACATGACTCCGGTGGGGAACCGCACCAAGCTGGAGTTTATGGTCCCCTCCCGGGGCCTGTTCGGCTACCGCAACGAGTTTTTGACCGATACCAAGGGGGAGGGCATCATGGCCTCCGTCTTTGACCACTATGAGCCCATGCGCGGGGACATCCAGCGCCGTTCCACCGGCTCTCTGGTGGCCTTCGAGACCGGCGAGGCGGTGACCTACGGCCTCTTCAACGCCCAGGAGCGGGGCACCCTGTTCATCGGCCCGGGCACCCCGGTGTACGCCGGCATGATCGTGGGCGAGACCCCCAAGGCGGAGGACATCTCCGTCAACGTGTGCAAGAAGAAGCAGCTGACCAACATGCGGGCCTCCGGCTCCGACGAGGCGCTGCGCCTGACGCCTCCCAAGCAGATGTCCATGGAGCAGTGCCTGGAGTTCCTGGCCGACGACGAGCTGCTGGAGTGCACCCCCGAAAATTTACGCCTGCGCAAGCGCGTTCTGGACCACGGTGAGCGCATGAAGCTGGCCTCCAAGAAAAAGGGGTAAGTTTTTCTGTCCCTGAAGAATTCAAAGGACACGCTCCGCATCGCTGAAAACCGGCGATGCGGAGCGTGTTTGCTTTACAGATTGATCCCGCTGACAGGCCGCGGCGCGGCCATTCTGCACTGGCGGCCCTGCGGTTCGCTTCCATATCAAACGCCCTATATCGGGCTTTTTTCAAAAAAGTGTTTTGTAGAAAATCCAAACCCCAGTCCAATATGGTATCATGATATCAATGTCCGGCACTCTCTGAACAGGGCCGGGATTTCAATTTCCAGGGGGCGACTATCATGTCCATCCGTACAGATGCGCAAACCATCATCCAGGAGGCCCTGACGGCCTGCCTGCCCGACCAGGCGGTGCGCCGGGCCCTGGAGGGCCGGACCTTCGGCGCGGGCCGCGTCTTTCTTGTGGCCGTGGGCAAGGCGGCCTGGCAGATGGCCCACTGCGCCGCCCGGCTGCTGGGGGACCGGCTGGAGGCCGGGGTGGTGGTGACCAAGCACGGACACAGCCGGGGGGAGATCCCCCGGTGCACCGTCTATGAGGGGGGGCACCCGGTCCCCGATGAGGACTCCTTCCGGGGCACCCGGGCGGCCATGGAGCTGGTGGAGGATCTGACGGCGGAGGACACGGTGGTGTTTCTGGTGTCCGGCGGGGGCTCCGCCCTGTTTGAGTGTCCTCTCATCCCGGCGGAGGAGCTCTCCCATCTGACCCAGGCCATGCTGGCCTGCGGGGCGGACATTGTGGAGATGAACACCGTCCGCAAGCGGCTGTCCGCCGTGAAAGGGGGGAGGTTCGCCCAGCTGTGCGCCCCGGCCCAGGTGTTCTCCATCGTCCTGTCCGATATTCTGGGGGACCCCCTGGACATGATCGCCTCCGGCCCCGCCTACCCGGACCAGTCCTCCTGCGCGCAGGCCCAGGAGGTGGCGGAGAAGTACCAGCTCCCCCTGTCGCCCCAGGCCCAGGCCCTCCTCCAAGAGGAGACCCCCAAGGCGCTGGACAACGTGGAGACGGTGATCACCGGCAGCGTCCGGGAGCTGTGCGCCGCCGCCGGGGCGGCCTGCCGGCGGCTGGGCTATGAGCCGGTCCTGCTCACCGACCAGCTGTGCTGTCAGGCCAAAGAGGCGGGCTCCTTCCTGGCCTCCATCGCCAGGACCCACCAGGATACGAAGAAGTCTCTGGCCTTTCTGGCCGGGGGCGAGACAGTGGTCCTCCTCACCGGCCAGGGGAAAGGGGGCCGCAACCAGGAGCTGGCCCTCGCCGCCGCCCAGGGGATTGCCGGGCTGGCGGATACTCTGATCTTCTCCCTGGGCTCCGACGGCACCGACGGCCCCACCGACGCGGCGGGGGGACTGGTGGACGGAAGCACGAAAGACCGCCTGGAGGCGGCGGGCCTCACCATCCACCAGGTTCTGGCGGAGAACGACGCCTACCACGCCCTGGACCGGGTGGACGGTCTCATCCGCACCGGCCCCACCGGCACCAACGTAAACGACGTGGCAGTGGTACTCATCAAACGATAAACGATAAGAAAGCGGGAGGAACCTGAGTTCCTCCCGCTTTTACGATCCCTGTGTAAATTTTATTTCTGCCCCGGGGCGTAGGCCACCACCGTCCGGCGGTTGGGCTCCACGCCGGTGGAGTAGGTGGTCACGTTGGGGTAATCCTGGAGGGCCGCGTGGATCACGTGGCGCTCATAGGCGTTCATGGGCTCCAGGGTCATGTTCTTGCGGTACTTGACCACCTTGCCGGCCACCTTCACCGCCAGGCGCTGGAGGGACTCCTCCCGCTTGGCCCGGTAGCCCTCGGCGTCGATGTGGATGCGCACCCGCTTGGACTGGCCGTGGTTCACCGCGTAGTTGGTGAGCTGCTGGATGGCGTCCAGCGTCTCGCCCCGGCGGCCGATGATGGCGCCCAGGCCGCGGCCCTGGAGGATCACCTTATAGCCGTTCTCGCTGACATAGATGTCGGGGACCGCCTCCACCTGGAGGTGCTCCATAAGGCCGGCCAGGAACTCCCGGATACGGGCGGCCTTGGGGTCGTCGGCGGGAGCCAGCTCCAGAGGCTGGCCGTCCATCCCCTTGGGGGCGTTGGTCTCCTCCCGGCCGATGAGCACCTCATCCCCGGGCTGCAGGCGGTTGGCGTCCTCCCTGGGGGCGGGCTCCGCCTTTTTCTCCGCCTGGGGGGCGGGGGCGGCGGGCTCGGCCTTCTTCTCCGGGACGGGCTCCGTCTTGGGGGCGGCGGGCTCCGGGGCCTTCTCCGGGGCGGGGGAGGAGGGCTCCTCATCCTCGCCGGGGACCTCGTAGCTCACCCGGACCTTAGCGGGGTTGCCGCCGAAGCCCAGGAAGCCGGACTTGGCCCGCTCAATGACTTCCACGGATACGTCGTCCCGGTCCAGGCCCAGCTGGAACAGGGCGGCGGCAATGGCGTCTTCCTCAGAACGTCCGGTGGTCTCGATCCACTTTCTCATATCAGACACCTTCCTTCTTGTCGTCCTCGTCCTCGGGGATCTCTACTTCCACCTGCTCCACTTCCACTTCGACCTCCTCGGTCTCCACGGGAGCGGCCTCGGGGGCGGCGGTCTCCGCCTCAGCGGGAGCGGGGATCTCGGGGGCGGCCTCAGCCTCCTGAACAGGAGTCTCCTGGACCTGGGTCAGCTGGGGCTGCTCCTCCTGAGAAATGGGCTTGGTCTCTTTCTCGGGGGCGGGGGAGGTCTTTTCGGCCTCCTTCTTGTCCTTTCTGCCCTTCTTACCCTTCTGGGCATTCTGGGCCTCCGCCTGGGCCTTCAGCAGGTCGCTGGGGTCCCGGTAGGGCTGCACGCCGCCGAAGCGGTTTGGGTCGTAGGCGCGGCCCCGGGCATAGGCCCGGATACCGATGCGGCTGTCGTCCTTATTGATGCCGGGCTCGGTGGGCTCGGTCTTCTTGGGCTTCTTCTTGCCCCGGTTCTTCTTCTCCTCCTCCAGGCGGCGCTGGCGCTCCAGACGGGCCTCCTCTTTGCGGCGCTTCTCGTCCTCTTTCTCCTGGCGCTCCCGCTCGGCGGCCTCGGCCCGGGCTCTCTCATAGTCCTTCTTCAGCAGGCGGCCGCAGATGAGCTCCTGGAAGATGGAGAAGATATACTGGGCGATCCAGTAGATGGACAGGCCGGCGGGGACGGTGAAGCCGATCCACAGAGACATGATGGGCATGAAGATCATCATGGTGCGGTTGGTCTTGGCCATCTGATCGTTCTGCTCGCCGCCCCGGTTCATCTGGTTGGTCTTCATGCTCACATACATGGACAGCAGCGAGGTGCCCACCGACACCAGGGGCAGCAGGAACAGGCCGATGTTGCCCCAGACCAGGCCGCCCTCCGCGCTCCAGAAGTTCAGCTGGGGAATGTTGGCCAGATTGATGCCCAGGAACTCCACGTTCATGGAGAACAGTCCGGCCCCCGCCGACTCGCCCAGGGCAGCCTTCACCTGCTCCAGCACGGCGGGGTCGGCGATAGCCTTCAGCATGGCGATCTGGGGATAGGTGCCGGAGTTGGCCACGCCGGTGATCTCGGCCACCGTTTCGATCATGTCCGCGGGCACGTTCATCAGATAGGTCAGGGGCTCCCGGATGATGCCGTACAGCACCATCAGGAAGATGATGGGGATGAAGGACCACAGGCACCCGCTCATGGGGTTGACCTTCTCCTTCTCATAGAGCTTCTGGATCTCCAGGTTATAGCGCTCCCGGTCCTTGCCGTACTGCTTCTGCAGCTGCTGCATTTTACTGGAGAGCAGGTTCATCTGGATCATGCTCTTCTTGCCCTTCAGGTTGAAGGGGAAGAGCACCAGCTTGATAACCAGGGCGAATAAAATCAGGGCGATGCCGTAGTTCTGGGAAAAATCATAAAACAGCATCAACAGCCATGCAAATGGCGTCAGAATAATACCCACAACGGTACCTCCACATTGTAAATTGAATCCGGCCGGGTCCTACGGCACGGGGTCGTACTCGATGGACTTCTGCCGGTGGAAGGGGTTGCACCGCAGAATGCGGCGCACGGCCAGAAGGCCGCCCTTCAGGGCGCCGTACTTCTCCACCGCCTCCAGGGCATAGGCCGAGCAGGTGGGGATGAAGCGGCAGCAGGGGGGACGGGCGGGAGAGATCTCCCGCTGGTAGAACCGGATCATCCAGATCAGCAGTGCTTTCACGGCCGTGCCTCCCGGGGCGGACAGATCCCCAGCTTGCGCATGAGCTGGAGAAAGCTGCGCTCCAGCTCCGGGTACCGGCCGTAGATCACCCGGGCGCGGGCCACCACCACCACGTCGTAGCCCGGCAGAAGCCGGTGCTCGTTGGTGCGGTAGAGCTCCCGAATGCGGCGGCGGGCCCGGTTGCGCTTGACGGCGTTGCCCAGCTTCACCCCCGTGGTGATGCCCAGACGGCTCACCGGCCGGTTGGTCTTCCGGCAGTAGACGGCGAAGTAGGGGGACACGGCGCTCTTGCCCTTGCTGTACAGCCGGCGGAACTCATGATTTTGTTTTAGTGCTATGGTGTGCTTCATGAAGGGTTCCTCCGGATGGTTTTGGAGATATAACACATAAGACACAAGAAAAGCAGACCCAGGGGATTTCGCCGCCTGCGGGCGGCGAGTTTCTTTCTGGATGCCCAGAAAGAAACCAAAGAGGCACCAGGGCGCGGCTCAAGTTGTGCGTCGGGGGACGCTATATTCTGAGACATTCCCTCATTTCCGTAGGGGCGGCACACTGGGCCGCCCGCCCATTTGCGGGACGGCGCGTCCGGGAGGCCGCGCCCTACAGAGGAAGGTGAAACCTGCCCCCTCATCCGCCCCAGTGTGTGCACTGGGGCACCTTCCCCCCAAGGGGAAGGTTTAAGTGGCGCAGGATGCGCACCAGGAGCGTTGGCTGAGAAAACCCAGGCGCAGTCCTTAAACCGCACCAGGTCCTAATTTTTGCAAACCCAGGGCCCAGTGGCCCGGCAGGAATTTAGACCAGCCACTCAGATTTTGCGCGCCGGAAATTTTTATCCGGCCCAAGAGGTAACCCCCGTAACGGGGGTTCTAGGGGGTGGGGCGCATGGAGGATGAGGCGCAGCCGAATCCGATTGGCCCCACCCCCTGGCGCTTTTTTGGTGACTTTTTGGGCGTCCAAAAAGTCACTCGCCGCCGGAGCGGCGAAATACCCCTGTGAAAAGATCCACCCAGCGGCCCGATGAGGGCATCGGGCCCTACCGGCGAAAAAAACCGGGGCGGCGGAAGCAGGCCCCCGTCCTGCAAAGAAAAGGCCAGGGCAGAAAAACCTCCGTATGCACCGCAGGGGCGGGGGAAACATTCCCACGCCCCTATTTACGCGTCTGTTTGATTTGTGTCCTTTTGCCGTATCTCCATCGGATGATGGCAGTCTGTCCCAAACTCAGTGGGTCAGGCGGACGCGGCCCTTGGCGCGGCGGCGGGCCAGCACCTTGCGGCCATTGCGGGTGGCCATACGCTTGCGGAAGCCGTGCTCCTTGGAACGCTGGCGCTTCTTGGGCTGATAGGTACGAAGCATGGGGGACACCTCCTCATCTAATTTCAAGCCGGCGGACCGGCCCAACAACAGCCGTCTCCGGCTGCGGTTCGCAGATACTTCCCGGAAAAAGGGTAGAATGACCCTCTCCCTGGAATGACGGCTTCCATTATAGCGCCTGACTTTTCTTCCTGTCAACTCCTTTTTTGCTCTTTTCCACAAACTTTTCTGTTTTTCCTTGGAAGACACCACATCTTGTGGTGGTTTTCTTCTCATCCCATATGGTTTCAGTCATTGTTTCCATTCTTTCACAGATCTCCTTGGTACAGTGGAAAATTTCCGATACATTTAAAATAAAAAAGCCGGTGAAATCCTTGCGGCCAGAGGTGATTTTTGCTATAATAAATCTGATCAAACTGGCGGCTCTCTCCGATCCGGGGACGGGCCGCGCCGGAACACGCGCTGAACGGGTCCCCTGCCCGAATAGGGCCGCGGGGGGCCTCTCTTTTTCTTCGGTCCGAATCCAGCAGCATCTCCACAGCTGCGGGCGGGAGCACCTCGGCATTCCGCCCGTATTGCTATGCCCTTCGGCCGTTATTTTTCTGTAAGGAGGTCTTCCTTTCATGAATCCTGCCGCCGATGTCTGGTCCAAGGTCATCACTCTGATGCAGCCCGATATGACTGCCACCACCATCAATACCTGGTTCGACGACGCCTCCGCCGTCGCCCTGGAGGACGACCGCTTCGTCCTCTACTCACCCACCCGCTTCAAGCGGGACATCATCGCCACCCGCTACGTGGGGAAGATCCAGGCCGCCCTGCGGGAGCTGTTTTCCTGCGACATGGACGTGGTGGTGCTCACCGAGGGGGAACTGGACCAGTACAGCCAGCCGGAGAAGGACAACTTCTTCCCCGGCACCGAGGAGTACACCTTCGAGCGCTTCGTGGTGGGCTCCTCCAACAAATTTGCCCACGCCGCCGCCCGGGCGGTGGCCGACAACCCGGGCAAGAGCTACAACCCCCTGTTCATCTACGGGGAGTCCGGCCTGGGCAAGACCCACCTGCTGTACGCCATCGCCCACACCATCCACAAGAACCACCCGGAGTACAAGGTGGTCTACATCAAGGGGGACACCTTCACCAATGAGCTGATCCAGGCCATCCGGGAGGGAAGAAACGCGGAGTTTCGGGAGAAGTACCGGGGCGCCGACGTGTTCCTCATGGACGACGTGCAGTTCATCGCCGGCCGGGACTCCACCCAGGAGGAGATGTTCCACACCTTCAACACCCTGTATGAGCTGAAAAAGCAGATCGTCTTCACCTCCGACCGCCCCCCCAAGGAGATGCTGCGCCTGGAGGACCGTCTGAAAACCCGGTTCGAGTGGGGCCTGCTGGCGGACATCCAGCCCCCCGACTATGAAACCCGCATGGCCATTATCAAAAACAAGGCCATCCGCATGGGGGTGGAACTGCCTGAGTTCCTCCTCCAGCTCATCGCGGAGAACATCACCGCCAACGTGCGGCAGATCGAGGGCACCGTCAACAAGATCATGGCCTACCAGCAGCTCATGGGGGACTCGGTGGACAAGGACACCGTCATCCGGGCGGTCAAGGACATGTTCAAGGAGAAGTCCGACATCGTGCCCACCGCCGACGTGATCATCGACGAGGTGTGCAAGTTCTACAACATCGAGCCGGCCACCCTCCGGGGCCAGGGCCGGGCCAAGGACATCTCTCTAGCCCGTCAGATCGCTATGTACCAGATCCGGCGCATGACCAACCTGTCTCTCAAAGAGATCGGCAAGGAATTCGACAACCGGGACCACACCACCGTCCTCCACTCCATCGAGCGCATCGAGGACCTGGTGAAGACCGACCCGGAGAAGGCGGAGATCATCAAGGACATCACCGCCAACATCAACATCCGCTATGAATAAACTCCCTGCGCCCAATCATCTCCTATCTTCTATCTCTTAACTCCTATCTCAATTTATCCCCAGGCCGCTCCCCTTTTGTGGAGAAACAGGCCTGTCCTTTTTCGACCTAAATTATCCACAGTTAAATGTGGAAAACTCGTTGCATAGTGTGGAAAACTTTCCTTCGCCCCAACGGCTGTGGAAAGCGGCAAAAATTTTTTCACACCCCCTGTGGACGCTTTTTTCTTAGCGCCCCAACGGCTTCCCCAGGTTTTCCACATTTTTTCCCCCTACGGACTACTGTTACTAAAATTTTTAATCCTCTCCTCTCTCTGCGGAGAGAGAAAGCAGGAAACGACGCAGAAGGAGGCGTACACAGCATGAAATTTTCCTGTGAGAAGGCCCTCTTGGTCTCTGCAGTCGCCACTACCTCTCGAGCTGTGGCGGCAAAGAGCTCCATTCCGGCCATGGAGGGCATTTTAATTGAGGCGGACACCCGCCTGCGCCTTACCGGCTATGACTTGGAAAAGGGAATTCAAGCCACTGTCCCCGCAGAGATCCAGGAGCCCGGCTCTCTGGTGCTGTCTGCACGGCTGTTTGGGGAAATTATCCGGAAAATGCCCGACGATGTGGTGGTGTTCACCGCTCAAAACTATATGGTGAACATCAAATGCGGCCTGAGCGAGTTCAACATTCTGGGCACCGATCCGGAGGAATTTCCAGAATTACCCACTGTGGACCAGCAGAACTCCCTTACCTTGGAGCAGAGCGTGCTGCGTTCCATGATTTCCCAGACCCTCTTCGCCGTCAGCGACAACGAGAGCCGCCCCATCCACACCGGCTCCCTGTTTGAGGTGGAAAAAAACGGGCTCACCGTGGTGTCGGTGGACGGCTACCGGCTGGCCCTGCGCCGGGAGGCTGTGGATAAAATTGACGGGGCCGAGTCCTTCTCCTTCGTGGTCCCCGGCTCCGCCCTCAGCGAGGTGGAAAAAATCTGCTCCGGCGAGGGGCCGGTGACCATCAGCCAGGGGGCCCGGCACATCCTGTTCCAGGCGGGGGAGACCCTGCTGGTATGCCGCCGGCTGGAGGGGGAATTTTTGGCCTACCGCAACGCCATTCCCCGGAACAACCCCATCCAGGTGGAGTGCGACGCCCGCACCCTTTTGGCCTCCATCGACCGCGTCTCTCTGATCATCAGCGAGAAGCTGAAGAGTCCCCTGCGGTGCGTGTTCGGGGACGGCATGGTGTCCATCACCACCAAGACGGGCATCGGGGACGCCGCCGACCAGTGCCCCATCACCGGGGACGGCCAGAATCTGGAGATCGGCTTTAACAACAAATACCTGATGGACGCCCTGAAGGCGGCTCCAGCGGACAAGCTGAAGCTGGAGTTCTCCTCCGGCGTGGCCCCCTGCGTCATCCTGCCCGCCGAGGGGGAGGAGAACTTCATCTATATGGTGCTGCCGGTGCGGCTGAAGGCGGGGAACTGACATGGAGTGGAAACCCTACCTGCGGAAGGCGCAGTTTTACGAGACGGACAGCATGGGTGTGGTCTACCACGGCAACTACATCCACTGGATGGAGGAGGCCCGCACCGACTTTCTGGAGCAGATCGGCTGGGGCTATGAGCGGGCCACGGCGGCGGGGATCGACTTCGCCCTCACCGACATCTCCTGCTCCTACAAAAAGACCACCAAGTTCGGGCAGACCCTGGCCATTGAGATGAAGGTGAGAAAACTCACCCCCGCCCGGCTGGTGCTGGAGTACCGGATGACCGACGCGGAGACAGGGGAGCTCCACACCCTGGGGACCTCCTCCCACTTCTTCTATGACCGGAGGACAGAACAGCCGGTGGCCCTGAAAAAGGTGTTCCCGGAGCTTTACGAGCTGCTGCAGGGGTGTGTGGAAAAAAATTAGCGGGTTGGAAAATTGGCGCTTGCCGGTGGGGGAAAGAACCGGTTCTGTCCTGCGGGCGCGTGAGGACACCTGTCCCTGCGGTGTGTCCGGAAGTACTTTCGTTCTTTCGTCGGAGCCGGGTACGTTCACGGCTCGTGTTCCGGGCGGCCCAGTGTGCCGCCCCTACGAAATACGGGGGATCTCTCCGGCCTTCCCGTAGGGGCCGGTCCCAGACCGGCCCGCGGGCGCACACTGTGCGCCCCTACGGCGGAAAACGGCCCCAGGGCGTTGGTTCGGAGACGGCAGGCGCAGAAGCGGAAACGCACCAGCTACAATTTTCTTCCCGCGCAGGCCCCCAGTGGGGCCGGATGGGACCGCGCTCGAGCACTCCTGATTTTGCGCGCCGGAAGGATTCTGCCTGCCCCAAGGGATAACCCCCGTAAAAGGGGGCCGGGGAAAGGCGAATATGAGCGCGAAGCGCTCATCTGAGCCGTCCCCGGTGGCGTTTTGGTTCCTTTGCCGCCATGGGCAAAGGAACTCGCCGCCCGCAGGCGGCGAAATCCCTCTGCGAAAAGAGCCATCCAGCGGCCCGATGAGGGCATCGGGCCCTACAAAAAAGCGTTCTATCATCGCCCCCTCATCCGTCACGGCTTCGCCGTGCCACCTTCCCCCCAGGGGGAAGGCTTGAAAAATGTGGCGGCGGAATCCCCCTGCGAAAAAACTGACAAGGAAATGATGCTATGCAGACCGAAACCATACAGATCCACACTGAATTTATCAAGCTCCAGGATCTCTTGAAGTTCGCCGGCGCGGTGGAGACCGGCGGGGACGCCAAGCTGATTATCCAGGAGGGCCGGGTGGCCGTCAACGGGGAGCCCTGCACCATGCGGGGCAAGAAGATGCGCCCCGGGGACCGGGCGGTCATTGACGGCGAGCTGGAACTGGTGGTCCAATGATCTTAAACGCTCTGGAGCTGGATTTTTTTCGGAACTATGTCCACTTCCAGTCCGATTTCGACCCCAGGGTGAACCTGATCTACGGGGAGAACGCCCAGGGCAAGACCAACCTGCTGGAGGCCATCGCCTACCTGTCCTCCGCCAAGTCCCACCGGGCCCGGTACGACCGGGAGATGATCATGCTGGACATCGACGGGGCTTTTTTGAAGGGAACAGTGGACAGCCGGGGCCGGACCTTCACCCTGGAGGCCAAGCTGAACCGGGGGAAAAGCCGGCAGCTCTACTCCAACGGGGTGCGGCTGAAGACCGCCGGGGAGCTCTCGGGCATCCTGACCACGGTGCTGTTCTGCCCGGAGGACCTGTACCTGATCCGGGAGGGGGCGGCCGCCCGGCGGAAGTTCCTGGATCTGGCCATCTGCCAGCTGCGGCCCAGGTACGCCCAGGCCCTGGGGGAGTACAACCGCCTCTATGAGCACAAGACCCGCATCCTGCGGGACTGGCCGGAGAATCCCTCCCTCCTTCAGACCCTGGACGACTTCAGCCTGCGTATGGCCCAGACCGGGGCTCTGGTGGTCCATTACCGGGCCCACTTTGTGAAGCGGCTTCAGGAGACCGCGCCTCCCATCCACCGGGACTTCTCCGGCGGGCGGGAGAAGTTGTCCCTGCGGTATGAGACGGTGTCCACCGTCACCGACCCCCTGGCCCCGCCCCGGACCATTCTGGAGGAGATCCTGGCCCACCAGGAGCGCCACCGGCAGGCGGAGTTGGACGCACGGCAGTGCCTCACCGGCCCCCATAAGGACGACCTGGCGGTGGAGCTGGACGGCCGGTCCGCCAAGACCTACGGCTCCCAGGGGCAGACCCGCACCGCCGCCCTCTCCCTGAAGCTGGCCCAGCGGGAGATCTTCTTCCAGGAGACCGAGGAGTACCCCCTCCTTCTGCTGGACGACGTGCTGTCTGAACTGGACGCAAAACGGCAATCCTTTGTATTGAACCACATCCAGGGAGGACAGATCTTCATCACCTGCTGTGAGGAGGAGAAGCTGGAGGGGCTGGAGCAGGGGAGAAGTTTTCACATCCAGGGGGGAAAGCTGGTATAACGGCCCCGCGGGGCTGATTCCAGGAGGAATGTTATGCCCATTGTCATTGGAATTTTCTGCTTGCTCCCCCTGGGGATCGGGCTGGTGCTGGAATATCTGTGCTGCCGCATCCCGAAGCGGAGGATCTGGAGGGCCCTGCCCCCGGCGCTGTCGGTGCTGTTTGTGGTGATCGTCGGCGTGGGGCGGTGGAATATGTGGACCTCGGAGGAGGTGTCCCCCATCACCCAGCTCATTTTGTTTCCCGGACTGCCGGGGATCTTCCTGCTGATCGGGTGCTATTTGGGCTGGCGGCTGTGGAAGTGGTTCTGGAGGCCCAGGGTAATCAAAGGGCCGTAGATTTTTACAGGGGGGATTCCGCTGTCTGCGGACAGCGGGTTACTTTGCCCGCGGCGGCAAAGTAACCAAAACGCCGCCGGGGACGGCTCCGATGGGCACTTCGTGCCCATAGTCGCCTTTCCCCGGACCCCATTACGGGGGACGCCCTCCTGTTTTGTAGGAGCTTCATTTCCGGCGCGCAAAATCAGGAGTGCTTGGGTGCGGTTCCGTCCGGGCCCACTGGGGCCCTGGATGTGCAAAATTTGATTTTGCTGCGATTTTCGGACCGCGCCTGGGTTTGCCCAGCTAACGGTACCGGTGCAAATCCCGGCGGGCCGGTCTAGGACCGGCCCCTGCGGGGGAAACCGAGCTGGGAGCGTTGGTTCGGCAGAGTCAGGCGCAGGTATAGAAACTGTACCAGTCCCAATTTTCTTCCCGCTCAGGCCCCCAGTGGGGCCGAATGGAATGACACCCAAGCACTCCTGATTTTGCGCGCCGGAAATATTTTGCTCGGCCCAAGGGATAGCCCCCGTAATAGGGGTCCGGGGAAAGGCGAATATGAGCGCGTCAGCGCTCATCCTGAGCCGTCCCCGGTGGCGTTTTGCCTACTTTGCCGCCATGGGCAAAGTAGGTCGCCGCCCGCAGGCGGCGAAATCCCCCCTGCGAGGAACGAAACCGCTCTATCATCGCCCCCTCATCCGTCACGGCTTCGCCGTGCCACCTTCCCCCCGAGGGGAAGGCTTTTTGGGGAGTACCCCCTCATCCGCCGTCTTCGGGGGCACCCTCCCCCCAGGGGGAAGGATAAAAGGAGGACGGCGGCGAAATCAACATAACAAAATAATCCACAAAATCAACGCCCAATGTGGAAAAAAGGAGGGAACCTCATGTACCTGCACCTGGGCCAGTCGGTGGTGGTGCCACACAAGAACATTTTGGGCATCTTCGACCTGGACAACTCCAGCTGGGCCTTCAAGACCCGGGAGTTTTTAGAGCGGGCCGAGCAGGAGGGGAGGGTGGTGTCGGTGTGCGACGACCTGCCCCGATCCTTTGTGCTGGTGGGCGGAGAGGAGGGCCCGCCCACGGTATATATCTCTCAGCTGTCCCCGTCCGCCCTGCTGCGGCGCACAGAGAGCAACTGGTTTGAGTAATGCAGAATGCAGAAATGCAGAATGCAGAGTGTGAAAATTCGGATAAACCGGACACCATGAAAAAACGAAAAAAGGCAGAAAACAGTCAGGAATGGAAGATAGAAAATACAATTTTGCATTCCTGCATTCTGCCTTCTGCATTTCATAAATTGGAGGTTATTATGGCAGAAGAATTAGAACTGAATTCCACCCAGGTGGAACACGAATACGGCGGCTCGGAGATTCAGGTGCTGGAGGGGCTGGAGGCGGTGCGCAAGCGCCCCGGCATGTACATCGGCTCCACCAGCGAATCGGGCCTGCACCACCTGGTGTATGAGATCGTGGACAACTCCATCGACGAGGCCCTGGCGGGCTACTGCACCGACATCACCGTCACCATCAACCCCGGGAACACCATCACCGTCACCGACAACGGCCGCGGCATCCCGGTGGACATCCAGCCCCAGACCGGCCGGCCCGCCCTGGAGGTGGTCTTTACCGTCCTCCACGCGGGAGGAAAATTCGGCGGCGGCGGCTATAAGGTGTCCGGCGGCCTCCACGGCGTGGGCGCGTCCGTGGTAAACGCCCTGAGCGAGTGGCTGGAGGTCCAGGTCCACAAGAACGGGGAAATTTACGAGATGAAGTTCTCCCGGGGCAAGATCACCCAGGAGATGAAGGTGGTGGGCCGGACCGACCACACGGGGACCACGGTCACCTTCAAGCCCGACCCGGAGATGTTTGACACCCTGGAGTACAGCTACGACACCCTCCACACCCGTATGCGGGAAGAGGCCTTCCTCAACGCCGGGCTGCGCATCCAGACGGTGGACCTGCGCCCCGGTCAGGAGCAGGAGGACGACATGTGCTATGAGGGGGGCATCCGGGAGTTTGTCTCCTTCATCAACAAGAACAAGACCCCCGTCCACGAGGACGTGATCTACATGGCGGGCGCCAAGGAGGACTCCATGGCGGAGGTGGCCATGCAGTACAACGACGGCTACAGCGAGATTATCGTCTCCTTCGCCAACAACGTCCACACCCCCGAGGGCGGCATGCACGAGGAGGGCTTCAAGCGGGCCCTCACCAATGTGCTCAACGCCTACGGCAAGAAGACCGGCCTGCTGAAAAACGACGACAAGGTGTCCGGCGACGACTGCCGGGAGGGCCTCACCTGCGTCATCTCGGTAAAACTCACCGAGGCCCAGTTCGAGGGCCAGACCAAGGCCAAGCTGGGCAACAGCGAGATCCGCACCCTGGTGAACAATGTGGTCTCCGAGAAGCTGGAGATCTATCTGGAGGAGAACCCCGCCGTGGGCCGGGCCATTCTGGAGAAGGCCATGATGGCCAACCGGGCCCGGGAGGCCGCCCGCCGCGCCCGGGAGAACATCCGCCGGAAGAACGCCCTGGAGGGGGCCACCCTTCCGGGCAAGCTGGCCGACTGCTATGAGCGGGACCCGGCCCTGACGGAAATTTACATCGTCGAGGGCGACTCCGCCGGCGGCTCCGCCAAGCAGGGCCGGGACTCCCGGTACCAGGCCATCCTCCCCCTGTGGGGCAAGATGCTCAACGTGGAAAAGGCCCGGGCGGACAAGGTGTACGGCAACGACAAGCTCACCCCGGTGATCACCGCCCTGGGGGCCGGTCTGGGGGAGGAGTTTGACGAGACGAAGCTGCGCTACCACAAGGTGGTCATCATGGCCGACGCCGACGTGGACGGCGCCCACATCCGCACCCTGCTCCTCACCTTCTTCTTCCGCTTCATGCGGCCCCTCATCGAGCGGGGCTATGTGTACGCCGCCGTGCCCCCCCTCTACAAGCTGGTGCGGGGCAAGACCACCCGGGTGGCCTTCTCCGACGAGGAGCGGGACGCCATTTCCTCGGAAATGCGGGGCGGCAATCCCAACGTGAAAATCGACATCAGCCGCTTCAAGGGCCTGGGCGAGATGGACCCCCACGAGCTGTGGGAGACCACCATGGACCCGGAGCGCCGCACCCTCAAGCGCATCACCATGGCCGACGCCGTCCGGGCCGACGAGATCTTCACCCTGCTCATGGGCGAGAAGGTGGAGCCCCGGCGGGAGTATATCGAATCCAACGCCCAGAAGGCCATGAACCTGGACTACTGATGTAATGCAGAATTAAGAATGCAGAATGCAGAATTGGGTGGATGACGGGAGTTTCTGGGTAATAGATGGGGCCTGTTTGGTTGGCGAATGACTGACCCAGGACATGGGTGCAGGCATCCGCCAGGGCTGCATTGAACTGGGAAAGCGGCTCATTCAGATTCTTGAAAGTACAAAGAAACGCACCAATTCTGATGCAGGGGAATGAAAAGAAGAAAAGAGTTACGATTTACAACCACAGCAATTAAGAGACAACGAGTTCAAGGTTTAGGAATTTATTCTTAATTCTTAATTCTCAATTCTTAATTGTTCTTGAACGGAGTTGATTATTTTGGCAAAAAAGCCTGATGAAGAAAAAGACATTTCTTTTCCCAATCAAAAGATTGTAAATATCAACCTGGAGCACGAGATGGAGAACGCGTACATCGAGTACGCCATGTCCGTCATCGTGGGCCGGGCCCTGCCCGACGTGCGGGACGGCTTGAAGCCGGTGCACCGCCGCATTCTCTACTCCATGTACGAGAGCGGCCTCACCAGCGACAAGCCCTTCAAGAAGTCGGCCACCTGCGTGGGCGACGTGCTGGGTAAGTACCACCCCCACGGCGACGCGTCGGTATACGACGCCATGGTCCGCCTGGGCCAGGACTTCTCCATGCGCTACTGCCTGGTGGAGGGCCACGGCAACTTCGGCTCCATCGACGGCGACCCCCCGGCCGCCTACCGTTACACCGAGGCCCGCATGTCCAAAATCGCCAACGAGATGCTCCGGGACATCGAGAAGGAGACGGTGGACTGGGACCCCAACTTCGACGAGAGCCGGAAGGAGCCCAGGGTGCTGCCCAGCCGCTTCCCCAACCTGCTGGTCAACGGCTCCAGCGGCATCGCCGTGGGCATGACCACCAACATCCCGCCCCACAACCTGCGGGAGGTCATCGACGCCACCATCTGTGTACTGGACAACCCCCAGGCCACCCTGGACGACCTGATGGAGCACATCAAGGGCCCCGACTTCCCCACCCGGGGGATCATCATGGGCCGCAGCGGCATCCGGGCGGCCTACGCCACCGGCAAGGGCCACATCCGGGTGCGGGCCCGCACCGAGATGGAGGAGTTCGGCGCTGGCCGCACCCGCATCATCGTCACTGAGCTGCCCTATCAGGTGAACAAATCCCGCCTGGTGGAAAACATCGCCGACCAGGTGAAGGACAAGCGGCTGGAGGGCATCTCCGGCCTGCGGGACGAGTCCGACGGCAAAAAGGGCATGCGCATCGTCATCGAGCTGAAGAAGGACGCCAACCCCCAGGTGGTCTTAAACCGCCTGTTCGCCCAGACCCAGATGCAGACCACCTTCGCCGTGGTCATGCTGGCCCTGGTGAACAACCAGCGCCAGCCCAAGATCCTCACCCTGCGGGGCATTCTGGACGAGTACATCGCCTTCCAGGAGCAGATCATCACCCGCCGGACCATCTACGACCGGCGGAAGGCCCAGGAGCGGGCCCATCTGCTCCAGGGACTGCTCATCGCCCAGGACAACATCGACGAGGTCATCCATATCATCCGCACCAGCTACGACGACGCCAAGGACAAGCTCATGGAGCGCTTCGGCCTGGACGACGTGCAGGCCCAGGCCATCCTGGACATGCAGCTCAAGCGGCTCCAGGGCCTGGAGAAGGAGAAGCTGGAGGCGGAGTTCGCCGAGCTGGAGAAGAAGATCGCCTACTACGATCAGCTGCTCTCCGACGAGGAGATGCTCCGGGGCGTGCTGAAGGACGAGCTCATCCAGATCCGGGACAAGTACGGGGACGATCGCAAGACCGAGATCGGCTTTGTGGAGGACGACATCGACATCGAGGACCTGATCGAGGAGGAGCAGTGCGTCTTCACCATGACCCAGGCGGGTTACCTCAAGCGCACCCCCGCCAGCGAGTACGCCGCCCAGTCCAAGGGCGGCATGGGCAAGAAGGGCATTACCACCCGGGAGGAGGACGTGGTGGAGAGCGTCTTTACCGCCTCCACCCACGACGAGATCCTGTTCTTCACCGACAAGGGCAAGGTGTATAAGAAGAAGGGCTATCAGATCCCCCAGGCGGGCAAGACGGCCAAGGGCACCAACATCGTCAACGTCCTCCAGGTGGAGAGCGGTGAGCGGGTGCAGGTCATGCTCCACGTGGAGAAGATGGAGCAGGAGAGCTACCTGGTCATGGTCACCCGGAAGGGTACCGTGAAGCGCATCACCCTCTCCTCGCTGAAAAATATTCGGAACAACGGCATCCGGGCCATCAAGATGGACGAGGACGACCAGCTGGTAGAGGTCCGCCAGACCGACGGCGCCAAGAAAATTCTCATTGCCACCCATGACGGCATGGCCGTGTGCTTTGACGAGAACGACGTGCGTGTCATGGGCCGGGACGCCTACGGTGTGCGGGGCATCAAGCTGAGAGACGGAGACTACGTGGTGGGCGCCGCCCGGGCCACCGCCGGCAAGACGGTGCTGTCCATTACGGAAAACGGCTACGGCAAGCGCACCCCGGTGGAGGAGTACCGCATCACCAACCGGGGCGGTCTGGGCATCAAGAACTACGCCGTCACCGAGAAGACCGGGCCTGTGGTGGGCATTAAGGTGGTGGACGGCTCCGAGGACCTGCTGCTGGTCACCGCCGCCGGCATCCTCATCCGCACCCACGTGGACACCATCCGCATCGCCGGACGGGCCACCCAGGGCGTCATCGTCATGCGCTTCAAGGAGGAGGGGGACAAGGTGATCTCTCTGGCTCTGGCCGAGCGGGAGGAGGAAGAAGAATCCACAACTCCGGAGGAAAATGTGGAAAACCTGACGGATGACACCGCAGATAGCGAGGAGACTTCCGCAGAAAAAAACTCCGATTCGGAATAAATTTCTAGTTAAATACAAAATGAAATCATAAAAACAGCACAACTTCTCCTAAAACGGGGAAACTGGGAAGGAGGCAGCCATGAGAAGACACAGACGGGGACGAATTACCGTCCAGTCCCAGCCCACCGGTGCGGCCCGGGGCATGACACGCCTGATGGGGGTGATCCATGCTGTGTTCGGCTTTGTATTTGTGGTGATTTCCCTTACAGAGATCATGCCGGTCAGCGGGCTGTTTGGACTGCCTTTCCTGCTGATAGGCGGATTCTTCTGCATCAACGGCATTCGGATTGCTGTGTCTAAAAATGGACTGGCCCACCGTGTGGGCTATGACGTGGAGACCGGGATTGAGGAGGAGACCATCGTTGGCCTCCTGGAGGACGTGGACCGGGAGGCGGAATCCCGACCTCAGGAGTCCCACGACCACATCCCCTCCACAGCCCTGGACGCCAAGGGCCGGCTGGAACAGCTGGAGTCCCTGAAGTCCGCGGGTTTGATCACCCACGAGGAATATCAGAAAAAACGGGAGGAGATCCTGCGGGGTCTGTGACCGAAGGAAAGGAGACACCCATGAAATTAGCCAACGCCCTGTCCCAGCGCGCGGAGCTCCAGACCCGCATTCACCAGCTGGAGACCCGACTGTACAACAATGCCCAGGTCCAGGAGGGGGAGTCCCCCGCCGAGGACCCCCAGGACCTGCTCCAGGAGCTGGAGGAGGACTACGCCCGGCTGGAGGCGCTGATCGCCTGCATCAACCGTACCAACTGCTGCACGCTGGTGGATGGGGTCCCCCTGTCCGACCTGCTGGCCCGGCGGGACTGCCGGAAGGGCAAGCTGGGCATCCTGCGGAACTTCCTGGACAACGCCAGCGAGCTGGTGTCCCGCCGCACGGTGGGCGAGATCAGAATCCGCAGCACTGTGGATGTGCGCTCCATGCAGAAAGAGGTGGACCGGATGTCCAAGGAGCTGCGGGAGCTGGATGAGAAAATTCAGGAGGCAAACTGGACCACTGAGCTTTTGGAGGGGTGACCGCAGGGGGATTTCGCCGCCTGCGGGCGGCGAGTGACTTTGCCCGCGGCGGCAAAGTCACCAAAACGCCGCCGGGGACGGCTCC
>NBJMR02800__coassemble_1697_pt1 | contig 25497 bp, 20 predicted proteins | sample NBJMR02800__metabat2_low_PE_003 | metagenome-assembled genome bin NBJMR02800
CGGACGGCCTTGATGACCTTGATCTTGGCGGCGGCGTCGAAGCTGGCCAGGATCACGTCGAACTCGGTCTTCTCCTCAGCGGGAGCAGCAGCAGCGCCGCCAGCGGCGGGAGCGGCCATAGCGGCGGCGGACACGCCGAACTCCTCCTCCAGAGCGTGAACCAGCTCGGACAGCTCCAGAACGGTCAGGCCCTTTACTTCCTCGATGAGAGCGGTAATCTTCTCGCTAGCCATGGTAAAATACCTCCTAAAATGATAAATTCAAATATTAAAGTATGTGCCGGATCAATTACTCGGCGGGAGCGGCCTCGGGCTCGGCAGCGGCCTCTACGAAGCCGCCCTTCTCCTCGGCGATAGCCTTGAGCACGATGGCCAGGCTGGTGATGGGGGCCAGCATGGTACCCAGAACCTGGGCCTGCAGGACCTCCTTGGCAGGCAGCTCGGCGATGGCCATGATCTCCTCCAGGGGGAGGATCTTGCCGTCCATAAAGCCGGCCTTGATGGTAAACTTAGCGCCGTTGAACTGCTTGGCAAACTTGTTGATGACGCGCATGGGCGCGATGGGATCATTGTGGCTCAGAGCCAGAGAAGTGGTTCCGTTCAGGCACTCGCTCAGCTCACTCAGACCGGCGCCCTCCACGGCGAACCGGGTCAGGGTGTTCTTCACAACGGCGTACTCAACCTCGTTCTTACGCAGCTCGTTGCGGAGAGCGGTATCTTCCGCCACAGTGATGCCCTTATAGTCGACCAGGACGCCGGAGGCGGCGTTCTGCAGCTTCTCGGTCAGCTCGGCCACAACGGCCTTCTTCGCTTCCAGAACTTTTGCGTTGGGCATTTGGGTTTCACCTCCAGAGAATAATAAAACGCTGTTCTGCGCGCAAAGACACAAAACAGCGTAAACAAACCATATCTGTTTCCACCGCATCCTCGGCAGGACTTCCGCTTTCGCCGCCTGCTGTCTTTGAACGCAAAGAGCATTATAAAGGAGCGCTCGACAAAAGTCAAGCACATTTTTGGCGGCTTTTCACCGCCGGGCAGGGGAGGAAAAGACCACCCGTCTTGAAGCGGTCTTTTCACCCAGGCTTACTGCTGCTGGGTCTCCGCCTGCTGCTGGCCGAAGGAACGGCCGTTGTAGGTCAGGCAATTTTTGCACATCCGGTGAGGCAGCCGGTAGGCACCGCACTTGGGGCAGGTCACGATACCGGGAGTCTCCAGCTTCCAGTGGGAGCTGCGCCGCTTATCGCGCCGGGCCTTGGATACTTTTCTCTTAGGAACCGCCATGGGTGACACCTCCTTTAGTCTGTGTGCCGTGAGAGCACGCTCTTTGTAGTGGAATACTCAGCTTTCGTCATCCAAGAGCTGCGCAAGCGCCGCCCATCGTGGATCTACGTCAGGTCTGCACCCGCACGGGCCGAGGTTGAGATCGGCGCCGCACTTGGCGCACAGCCCTTTGCAGTCTTCTGAGCAAAGGTTCTTTGTATCCATGGCGAGGACGAAGGCCGTAGTGACCACCTCGTCCAGATCCAGCTCGTTTCCGTCAAGCAGAATGATATCGTCCTCGCTGTCCTCATTCTCCAGCTTGTCAGCCAGCAGACTGTCCAGCGGGACGACCTTCTCCCGGGAAAATTCCTTCCCACAGCGGTCACAGACCAGATCCAGCTCCGAGCGGGCCGTGCCGCTCAGCACTAAGGCGCCCGCGTGGTTGGTCACGCTGCCCTCGACTGAGACGGGCCGGGTAATCGGCTTTCTCCCCCAAAAGTCCAGATCGGACAGGTCCATCTGGTACTGGAAGGTCTTCTCCGCGTCCGGTACGTGGATGATGTTCCGCAGATCCAGCCGCATGTGAGACCCCTCCTTCGGGGATACAGCCCCCTTACTCGCGTAATGGTACGGAGGATATTATACCCATGCTGAGGGGAATTGTCAAACATTTTTTTGTGTTGACAAAAGGAATTTTTTATGCTGGAATGGCAGTAGATACGACATGATCCACAAAAGGATGGGAACGATGAAGGAATTTACCATTGGAAAAAATGACGCCGGGCAGCGGCTGGACCGCTGGCTGGCCAAGACTCTCCCCCTCCTCCCGGCCCCCCTGGCCCAGAAGTACATCCGCCTCAAGCGGGTGAAGGTGAACGGCAAGGGCTCCAAGCGGGACGTGCGCCTGGCGGTGGGGGACGTGCTGCAATTATACATCAACGACGAGTTTTTTGAAAAGCCCACCCCGGAGAACGCCTTTCTCTCCCTGTACCAGCCCAAGCTGAACATTTTATATGAGGACGAGCACATCCTGCTGGTGGACAAACGCCCCGGCATGGTGGTCCACCCCGACGAGAGCGAGCGGGTGAACACCCTGCTCACCCACATCCAGGCCTACCTGTACCAGAAAAAGGAGTGGTCTCCCTATTGGGAGAACTCCTTCGCCCCCGCCCTGTGCAATCGCATCGACCGGAACACCGGTGGCATCGTCATTGCGGCCAAGACCGCCGAGGGGCTGCGGATCATGAACCAGAAGATCAAGGACCGGGAGCTGGAAAAATACTACCTGTGCGTGGTCCATGGGACCATGTCCCCCCGGGAGGGGAAGCTGGAGAGCTTTCTTTTGAAGGACGAGGGGAAAAAGCAGGTGTCTGTTCACAAAAAGCCGGTGCCCGGTGGAAAGACGGCGGTCACCTTATATAAGACCCTGGCGGTGGGGAAGGGGCTCTCCCTGGTGGAGTGTGAGCTGATCACCGGCCGCACCCACCAAATCCGGGCCCAGTTCGCCGCCGCCGGCCACCCCCTCCTGGGGGACGGCAAGTACGGCCGCCAGCAGCAGGACAAGCCCTACGGCCGCCACGGCCAGGCCCTGTACTCCTATAAGCTGGCGTTCCGCTTCACCACCGACGCCGGACCCCTGAACTGCCTTAACGGCCGCACCTGGCAGGTGGACACGGTGGACTTTGTGACGAAGTATTTTCCGGAATTTTCTCAGGCGGCGGGGACGCGGAAAACCTAGTGTCCCACCCCGCGTCCCCCTATTTTGGAAAATCCGGTCTTTCCCTTGGCACGCTTGACTTGAGCTCACATTTTTCTGTGCAAAATTTCACCAACATTTTCGACAAAATCCATTGACAATTCCGCGGTAAACAGATATAGTGTATCTCGCTATCCGTGAAGCCCCGCTCCGGCGCATTTTTGTCCGTCTCAGAAGGACAGCCGAACGGGGACAAAAACAAGGGAGCTGACATTTGATTCGTAATTGAGGAAATGGGGGAGGATACATGTCTAAAGAATTGATCCGCCTGGCCAACTGCACTATGGCCTTTGACGGCGAGGTCGTGCTGGACAACATCAACCTATATATCAACGACAAGGAATTCCTCACGCTGCTGGGTCCCAGTGGGTGCGGCAAAACCACCACGCTTCGTATTATAGGCGGTTTTCAAGAGCCCACCTCCGGGGATGTTTTTTTTGACGGCGTGAGGATTAACTCTATTCCGCCCCACAAACGGGCGGTAAATACTGTGTTTCAGCGGTACGCCCTGTTCCCCCACCTCAATGTGTTTGAGAATATCGCCTTCGGTCTGCGCATCCCCAAGGTGGACCCGGAGACCAAACAGAAGGTCAAGCTGTCCGAGCAGGAGATCCACGACCGGGTCATGGAGATGCTCCAGGTGGTCAACCTGAAGGGCTTTGAAAAGCGCCGGATCACCCAGCTCTCCGGCGGACAGCAGCAGCGGGTGGCCATCGCCCGGGCCCTGGTAAACCGGCCTAAGGTCCTGCTGCTGGACGAGCCCCTGGGCGCTCTGGACCTGAAGCTGCGCAAGGACATGCAGAATGAATTGAAGCGCATCCAGCAGTCCCTGGGCATCACCTTTATCTACGTCACCCACGACCAGGAGGAGGCCCTGGCCATGTCCGACACAGTGGTGGTGATGGACGCGGGCAGAATACAGCAGATCGGCACCCCGGAGGACATCTACAACGAGCCCAAAAACGCCTTTGTGGCCGACTTCATCGGCGAGTCCAACATTCTGGACGGCATCATGCGCGCCGACGGGGTGGTGGAGATCTTCAACCGGAAGTTCCAGTGCCTGGACAAGGGTTTCCTCCCGGACGAGCCGGTGGACGTGGTCATCCGGCCCGAGGACGTGGACATCGTCCCCGAGGATCAGGGCCAGCTGAAGGGCACCGTCACCTCGGTGACCTTCAAGGGGGTCCACTACGACACCATCGTGGACTTCTACGGCTTCAAGTGGCTGATCCAGACCACCGACTTCTGCCCGGTGGACAGCCGCATCGGCATCAAGATCGACCCCGACGGCATCCACGTGATGAAAAAGAGCCAGTACTCCGGCATGTTCGGCGATTATTCCTCCTACTCCGAGGAGTATGATGAGATCGGCGACGCCACCCTCGAGCCCGAGGAGGAAGAGGAGGAGCGGGATGAAGAATAAGCTCTCCTGGCTGGCGGGCCCCTACGTGCTCTGGATGGCCCTGGTGGTCATCGTCCCGATTCTGCTGGTGGTGGTCTACGCCTTCACCACCTCCGGGGAAACCGCCGCGGACATCGGCGGCTTTACCCTGGACAACTTCTCCCGGATGGGCACCTACACGGTGATTTTTGCCCGCTCCTTCCAGCTGGCCCTGGTGGCCACCTTGGTGTGCCTGCTCATCGGCTACCCCCTGGCCTATGTGATGGCCAAGGAGGGCCCCGGCTTTCAGCGGGTGGCCATGGTCATCATCATGCTGCCCATGTGGGTCAATTTCCTGCTGCGCACCTACGCCTGGATGGCTATTCTGGAAAACAACGGAATCCTGAACAACTTTTTTGAGGCCATCGGCCTGTTCAGTCTTATCAACAGCATCTTCGGCACCGACATCTCCTTCTTCCCCATGATCCGCACCCAGGGGGCGGTGGTGCTGGGCATGGTGTATAACTACCTGCCCTTTATGGTGCTGCCCATTTACTCGGTCATCATCAAGCTGGACCACTCCCTGGTGGAGGCCGCCCGGGATCTGGGCGCCAGCTCGGCGGGGGTGTTCCGCCGGGTGACCCTTCCCCTGTCCCTGCCGGGGGTGCTGTCCGGGGTGACCATGGTGTTCGTCCCCTCTGTGTCCACCTTCGCCATCTCCCGGATGATGGGCGGCAACAACCAGATGCTGTTAGGCAACCTCATCGAGCAGCAGTTCCTGGGCGGAGCCTATAACCCCCATCTGGGCAGCGCCATCGCCCTGGTGATGATGATTATTGTGGTGGCCTGCATGTGGATCATGAATCGCTTTGGTGAGGGCGAGGAACAGGCGGTGATCCTATGAGACAGCATCGCATTGGAAACCGGCTTTTTATGGCCCTGGTCTTTTTGTTCCTGTATGCCCCTATTCTTCTGCTGGTGGTGTTTTCCTTCAACGCCGGCGGGAGCAACGTAGTGTGGGAGGGCTTCTCCCTGCGCTGGTATCAGGAGCTCTTTCAGGACCGCCGGATGATGGAGGCGGTCTACACCACCCTGTTGGTGTCGGTTCTGGCCACCCTTATTTCCACTGTGGCCGGCACCTTCGCCTCCGTAGGCCTGTACGGCATGAAAAAGCGCTGGCGGGAGCCCATTTTGTCGGTGAACAACATCCCCATCATGAACGCGGACATCGTCACCGGCGTGGCTCTGTGCATCTTCTTTGTGGCGGTCATCGGCGGCTGGAACGACTTTGTCACCTTCCTGGAGGAGAATTTCCGCCGCACCCTCCCCCGGCTGGAGATGGGCTTCGGCACCCTGCTGCTGGCCCACCTGTCCTTCGACATCCCCTATGTCATTCTGAACGTGCTGCCCAAGCTGCGGCAGATGGACAGCAGCCTCATCGACGCGGCCCAGGATCTGGGCTGCACCTGGATGGGAGCCTTCTGGAAGGTGATTGTCCCGGAGATCAAGCCGGGCATCGTCTCCGGCGCCCTCATCGCCTTCACCATGAGCATCGACGACTTCGTCATCTCCTACTTCACCGCCGGTTCGGCCTCCACCCTGTCCATTGAGATCTACGGCATGGTGCGCCGCCGGGTGAGCCCGGAGCTCAACGCGGTGTCCACCCTGCTGTTTGTGGTGGTCCTGATCCTTCTCGTGATCATCAACGTGCGGGAGGCCCGTCAGGAAAAGGCCCTTCGCCGCAGTATGGTGCGGAAATAGCGCCGTCCCCGTCCCTTTTTCCCCTGTTCTCACGGCCCGCGGGCCTGGAGATACACCAAATCAATCATATTGGAGGAATGATCAGTTGAAAAAAATCGTAGCTTTGACCCTCGCCACCAGTGTGGCGGCGGGCCTGTTCCTGTCCGGGTGTGCCATGAATGAGTCCGGCTCCACCTCTGAGAGCAGTTCGGGGGCGGACAGCGGAAGGCGTGAGGTAAATGTGTGCAGTTGGGGCGAGTACATCGACCCCAGCCTGGAGACGCAGTTTGAGGAGGCAACAGGCATCGAGGTAAACTATACCGTGGTCCCCAGCAATGAGGAGCTGTACTCCCAGTTGCAGACCGGCGGCGTCAACTACGATGTGATTGTCCCCTCTGACTATATGATCGCCCGGCTGATTGCGGAGGACCGGCTCCAGAAGCTGGACTACAGCAAGATCCCCAACTACGAGAAGATCGGCGAGCAGTACAAGAACCTGTCCTTTGATCCCAACAACGAGTACTCCGTCCCCTACACCTGGGGCACCCTGGGCATCATCTACAACACCACCATGGTGGATGAGCCCATCACCAGCTGGGGGGCCATGTTCTCCGACGAATATGCCGGAAATATCCTCCTCATCGACAACTCCCGTGACGCCTTCGCCATGGCTCTGTACTACCTGGGCTATGATGTGAACACCACCGATGAGGCCCAGATCCGGGAGGCCTATGAGCTGGTGGCCGACGCCAAGGCCCGGGGCGTGTACGCCGGCCAGGGCATGGACGAGATCTTCCAGATCATGGAGGGCGGCAACCTGGCCATCGCCACCTACTACGCCGGCGACTTCCTGACCATGTACGAGGCCAACCCCGACCTGGCCTTCGTCATCCCCGAGGAGGGCTCCAACTGGTTTGTGGACTCCATGTGCATCCTGAAGGACGCCCAGAATGTGGACGAGGCCCACGAGTGGATCAACTTCATCGCCTCCACCGAGTCCAACCTGAAGAACATGGACTTCATCTGGTACGCCTCCCCCAACACCGAGGCCCTGGAGCAGTACCCCGCCTACTATGAGGAGACCTACGGCGAACCCCTGGACATGGATCTGTACGAGATCATGGCCGCCCCTGACTCCGTGCTGGAGAACTGCTCCATGTACGAGAACCTGCCGGCGGACACCCTGGCCCTGTACAACGATCTCTGGATCGAGCTGGGCACCTGATTCCATAAAGTTAAGGCCGCGCGGAGCATTGCTCCGCGCGGCCTTTTCTCTTTGTGAAAGGTGCCGAAAGATTCACAATTTATTCACGCTTTTGTCCCAATTTCTTGATAATTTTTTGGGCCGATGTGGTATCCTGTTCTTGGATCAAGGATCCACATGTTTTCCCCCTTTGACAGCGGCGTATCCCTCCAAATGCGCCGCACCTGGACCACAGGTCCCGCACGCCTGCGGTCCCCAGGCTCCCCGCCCGCCTTGACGGGCCGGCACCTGAACCTATGGCGCAAAAGCGCCTCACTGCCACCCGGCCCGGACAACGGTCTGCTCCGGGTGGCAGACCAAAGATACTCCGGCCTCTGGGCTGGTTTAAATAAAAAAATTACCCGCCTCCCTCTTGAGGGAGGCGGGCTTTTTGCTTTTGGAGGGCTTGGGACGGAAGCTACTCCGACCCAAACACCACCCGGTAGTAATCCCAGTCCAGGATGGCCGCCGAGTAGGCCACCCGGTTCTGCACCTCGGCCACCCGCTCGGCCACATAGTCCGGGTCGGGCTCGCTGCCGTCGAACATGGTGAAGGTGTCGGTGGTGGAGTCGTAGGCCCCCTGGTCGGTGAGAAAGCTGTAATTGGAGAAGATGACCAGGCCCGGCTCGTCGGACAGGATATCCCGTCCCGCCATCAGACGGGAGTCGTACTCCAGGCCGAACAGATTGGCCAGGGTGGGCATCACGTCCAAGCTGGAGCAGTACTTGTCCACATGGACGGGCTCCTCCAGGTCGGCGCTCCACAGGATCAGGGAATTTTCATAGATCTCAAAGACCGGGTCCACCGTGTGGCCGAACAGCTCGCTGTACTCCTCGTCGGTGAGGCCGTAGGGGTAGTGGTCGGCGGAGAGGACGATCACCGTGTCGTCCAGCTTGCCCGCCGCCTCCAGCTGATCCATCAGGCTCTCCATGGCCAGCTCCAGCTCCATCTGGCTGGCCAGGTAGCATTTCACCGGCTCGCTGTAGGGCAGGTCAGCCACCTCGTCGTAGTGACGGTCCGCCTGGGCGTTCTCCTCCCGGGTATAGTTGAGGTGGCCGCTCACGGTGAGAATATAGACCATAAATTGGTCCTCATTCACAAACTGGGGAACGATCTCCTCCATCATCTCCCGGTCGGAGGGGGGCTGGACCTGTTCCAGCTCCAGGCCGTTCCCGATGCCGTAGTACTCATAGCCCATGTTGGGGTGGGACAGGTTCCGGTCGTAGTAGGTGTAGAGGTAGTCGTGGTAGGCCAGGGTCCGGTACCCCAGCTTTTGGAACTGGTTCCCGAAGCCGAAGGGCATATAGTTGTCCGCAGACTCCGAGTAGCTCCACACACCGGGCTTGGGGATCAGGCCGGTTGTGGTCACATACTCCCCATCTGAGGTGGACACCCCCCACAGCGGGGTATAGAAGTTGTCGCAGATGATCCCCTCGTGGGACAGCTTCCACAAAGTGGGGGTGCGCTCCGGGTCCAGCATCTGGTCGGAAAAGGCCTCTGCCACGATCCAGATGAGGTTTTTCCCCTGAAAACAGCCGGTCCACTCATTTTTCGCCGTGGGCTTTACCTTGGAGAAGTAGTCGTGCATGTCCACCAGCTCTGGCACGTCCGCGTCCCGCTCCTTTAGGGCCTCAAAGTCGATGTCCATGGCGTGGACCTCCGGCTCAGTCCCCTCCATGGCCGTCTGGCTCTCCAGGATGCGCCCGGTCCGCCGATGCTCCTGTTTGGGGAGGACCTGATCGTCCGGCTGGATGCCAAAGAGGACCCGCCGAACCTCCAGCTGGGTCTGGGTGAGCATGCCGAAGTTCTGTACCTCCAGTACGGGGGCGGCGGCCTGGTAGTAGATATACCGCAGGGAGAGCACCCCGCTGCCGCAGCACAGCACGATTCCCATGGCAATCAGCTGGACCGCAGCGGCCAGCCCCACCCATTTCAGCGGCATTCTGGACAGCAGGGGCTGTCCAGAACACACCCTGTTCCGGAACAGGAAGGCCAGAACCACGGGGACGGCCATCATCAGAATGGGGAACCAGTTGAGCAAAATCTCCCCCACCGCCATGTCGCCGAAGGCCCCGGCCACCATGGCCATTTTGGTCAGGGAAAACAGCGTCAGGAAGGTTTTGAACAGGTGGTAGTAGATGGTCTGCGACCCCATCCACAGGGAGATCAGGGCGGTGAGCCCCACCAGGAGCCCCGGTCCCCACCGGCGCCCCGCACCGCCGCACAGCGCCCCCAGCACCAGGGCGGGCGGAGCGGAAAACAGCAGGGTGAACAGGAGGCCGGGGAGAGACACCCCATGGAAACAGTAGAGCTTTAAGAAGAGCTCCTCGTAGTAAATCACCGCCAGAAAAAAGAGGGATGGGCCGGCCAGACGCCGCCAGCGGTTCCAGAATTCTTCCCGGCTGGGGATATGGATTCGGACCGGTCGAAAGGCCATCGCGCCGCACCTCCTCTCCCGTCCGTTTGGAATTTGCAAGCCTCATTGTACCCGATGCCCCCTGTTCTGTCAATCGCTGTCGGGCGCTTGGCCGCGTTTCTCTTATTTCCGCTCTTAATTTCACTGCAGAGGCCGCTTCCGGGGACAGCGCCCGTCCTACATGCTGGTCTGTGGGTCATAACCCACGCCTTACTCCCCTTTTCACGACCTTTCTAAAATTTAAGTAAATCTTAAATCTGTTCCTGTTCAATTTTTCTTCCTCCTTTTGAAAATTTCGTCAGAAATACCCCTTTACATTTACAAATTCTGTGCTATACTAAAAACCGCTTTGGGGCTGCCCGCAGGTCACGCGTGCCGGTGGTCCCCGGGCGAGAGATCGCCCGCCGGTGTGGGCGGGCGGAGGGCTTATGCCGTCCCCTTTGTACATATCCTTCGACATAGCCTCCCAAACCAGCCAGCCGGCGCGGAAGGGGGGCGTTTTGCCAGGCATCTGTCCAAGCGGGTCGGTGAGCTCAAGAGAGTAAAAGGAGAGTGTGTGTATGGCAACCTTCATCATCGGCCTTGTCATCCTCTTCGGCGGCGCCGCCCTCTATGGCACGCTGTGCGAAAAGGTCTTCGGGCCGGACGACCGGGCGACCCCCGCCTATGCCAAGCAGGACGGCGTGGACTACGTGCCCATGCGCTGCTGGAAGAACAGCCTGATCAACCTGCTGAACATCGCAGGCACAGGCCCCATCCTGGGCCCCATTCAGGGCATCCTGTTTGGTCCCATCGCGTTCATCACCATCCCCATCGGCAACATCATCGGTGGTGCAATGCACGACTACTTCTGCGGTATGATCTGCCTGCGTGACGGCGGTACCCAGATGTCCGAAATGATCCGTAAGTACACCAACAAGGGCATCTTCACCGTGTACAACATCTTTGTGTGCGTGCTGCTCCTGCTGGTGGGCGCCGTGTTCGTGTATACCCCCGGCGACATCGCCGCCAAGCAGGTGTTCGGCTTCTCCGGCGCGGCTGACGATCCTAAGACCTGGATCATCTACGGCGTGATCTTTGTCTACTACCTGATCGCCACTGTGTTCCCCATCGACGCCATCATCGGCCGCATCTACCCCATCTTCGGCGCCATTCTGATGTTCTCCGCCATCGGCGTGTTCATCGGCATCTTCGCCCACGGCTATCCCCTGCTGAACGTGTGGGATTCCTGGACCAGCGAGTTCTTTGACTACGGCGCTTACTTCGACGCCAGCCACTTCATCCCCGTGTTCTTCGTCACCGTGGCCTGCGGCATCCTGTCCGGCTTCCACTCTACCCAGACGGCCATTATCAGCCGCACCGTGAAGAGCGAGAAGCAGGGCCGCATGACCTTCTACAACATGATGGTTCTGGAGGGCTTCATCGCCATGGTGTGGGCCGCCGGCGCCATGGGCGTGTACAACCTGGGCCTGCAGGCTGCCGATGCCACCCTGGCCACCGACACCATCGGCGTGGTGTGCCGGGACATCCTGGGCAACGTGGGCGGCATCATCGCCCTGCTGGGCGTCATCGTTCTGCCCATCACCTCCGGCGATACCGCTCTGCGGGCTCTGCGCCTGACCCTGTCTGAGTCTCTCCATCTGGACCAGTCCACAAACGGCAAGCGCCTGGGCCTGGCTGCCCCGGTGTTCGTGCTGGTGGCCGCCATCATCGTGTGGGCCAAGCTGGACACCAACGGCTTCAACACCCTGTGGCGCTACTTCGCCTGGTCCAACCAGACCCTGTCTCTGTTCGCCTTTATCTGTATCTCTGTGTGGCTGTTTGAGAGCGGTAAGTCCAAGTTTGTGTGGATGCCCCTGATTCCGGGCGCCTTCTACACCTTTATCTGCTCCAGCTTCATTGCCAACGCCACCATCGGCTTCAACCTGCCCTGGGCTGTTGCCTATCCCATCGGCGCGGTTCTGACCGTCGCCTATGTGGTGGCCATCGTAACTTACGGCAAGAAGCGCTCCGCCCGCGCCGCTTTGAACCACTAAGCGCAGAATCAACTTTCAAAAGCGGACCCGAATCACTCGGGTCCGCTTTTCAGGCTGTCAAAAAAGTCCAAGGACTTTTCTGACAGCCTGAAAAATGCCGTTACTTTCCCGCCGCTGCGCGGCGGAAAAGTCCTCGCTGCGCTCGCTGAACGCCTTGCCAAGCAAGGCATTCAGGGCATTTGATCCCACTCGAGGCGGGCTGCCGCCCCCTCGAGCTCCCCCGCCAATACTCAGGCGGATTCATCTAAACAGAGGTTTTTCGACAAGCAAAAAAGCGGACCCGAATCACTCGGGTCCGCTTTTTTGCGTCCTTCACCCCCCAGTGCGCAAAAAATGAGACGGAATTTGATTTTCTCCTTGACAGCGCAGCTATCTTGCTTTACAATATAGTCACAAGGTACTTTGTAATGCAAGATAGATAGGAGGTCCGCCCATGATCCCATCCCAAATGCTCAAGGGAACTCTGGAGGGGTGCATTCTGGGCATTCTCTCCCAAAAGGAGACCTACGGCTATGAGATCTCCAGCCAGCTGGCCGCCTACGGCTTCGGGACCATTCCAGAGGGCACCATCTACCCCCTGCTGCTGCGGCTGGAGAAAAACGGCCTGGTGGCCGCCGCCTTCCGCCCCTCGGAGCTGGGGCCCAAGCGGAAATACTACTCCCTCACCCCGGCGGGGGAGGCCGAGCTTCAGCAATTCATTCAAAACTACAACGAGCTGTCTCAAGCGGTGGGCAATCTGCTCTCCGCCCTGAAAGGAGATGCTGACCATGAATAAGACCACCAAGCAGCTGCTGGAGGAGAATAACCGCCGGGGCGAACAACTCACCCCGGAAAATCAAAAAATTCTGGTGGATATCGTCGCCTATCTGCGGGGCTCCTCCGCCTCCACCTACCAGCAGGAGCTGGTCCACCGGGACATTCTGGACATGCTCCAGGAGGGGGAGGCCCGGGGCCAGACCGCGCCGCAGGTCATCGGGGAGGACTACCAGACCTTCTGCGACGAGATTCTGGCGGAGCTGCCCAAGCGCAGCATGAAACAACACATCGTCTACGCTCTGAGTACTGTCAGTCTCTCCGCCGCCGGGCTCCTCTCCATTTGGCTGGTCTTTCGCCTTTTCGAAGCTCCTTTTCAGAACCGCCCCTTCACTCCATGGCTGCCGATGACGTTGGGACAGCTTTTGGGAGGTATCATGCTCATCGCTTATTCTTACGGCTTGGTGGAGCACATCTGCCGCAATTCCTTTGAGGACCGGGATCCCTCACGGCTGCAAGTCATCTCCTTTTTCGTGTGTATAGGCCTCTTTTTTATCTTCTGTGTATCCCTGCAACAAATCATGTTCTACCTCCACGCCGGCATCGCCGCGCTCCTGATTGCAGTTCTGTTCCTGATTTATAAAATTACCGACCGGATGGAAAGTTGACACATTCATTGAAAAACCAAGCCAAAGCAGAAATACTACTCCCTCACCCCGACAGGGGAGGCAGAGCTTCAGCAATTCATTCAAAACTACAACGAGCTGTCTCAAGCGGTGGGCAATCTGCTCTCCGCCCTGAAAGGAGATGCTGACCATGAATAAGACCACCAAGCAGCTGCTGGAGGAGAACAACCGCCGGGAGAAGGAGCTCTCTCCGGACAATCAGAAGGTTCTCACAGACATTGTGGCCTATCTGCGGGGCTCCTCTACCCCTATTCTGCAGCAGGAGCAGGTGCGCCGGGATATTACCGAGATGCTTCTGGAGGGAGAGGCCCGTGGTCAGAGTGCCCAGACCATCATCGGGACAAACTATCAGGCCTTCTGCGATGAGATTCTGGCGGAGCTGCCCCGGCGCAGTGCCAGAGAGCGGACCATCTACTGTTTGAGCGTGGTCAGCCTGTCCGCTGCGGTGCTGGTGGTCATCTGGCTGGGATTCAGTCTGTTCACCGCTGTCATTCAGGGACCATTCACCCTGTGGCTGCCTGTCAAGCTGGGGCAGCTGCTGGGGGGCGCCCTCATCATTGCCTTTTCCTATGGTTTGGTGGAGTACGTCTGCCGCACTTCATTTGAGGACCGGAGTCCCACCAAGGTGCAGGTGATTGGGATATTTGTAGGCATGGTGCTATTCTTCCTCATCTGCATGCTCCTGCGGCAGACTCTGTTCTCCCTCCACGCGGGGATTGCTGCCGTCCTGGCGGTGATCCTGTATCTAATTTATAAGGTCACCGACCGGATGGAGAGCTGAAATCAGGACTACCTCTCCCCCGCCCCTCATACACTGAACCAGCCGGGGACCGCCTGCGGGCGGTCCCCGGCGCTCTTGTTTGGGAGGTGGTGTTCCGTGTCTCTCCTGGGCCGGCTGGCCGACGCGCTGTGGAACCCCTGGCTGCTGGGGCTCTTTCTGTTTACCGGCCTGGTGCTGACGGTGGGGAGCGGCTTCTTCCCTCTGCGGCATTTCCGACTGTGGTGGCGGGTGACGGCGGGGAGCCTGCTCCACACCAGCCGCGCCTCTAAAGGCGGCGGCATCTCCTCCCTCCAGGCCCTGGCTACCGCCCTGGCCTCCACCATCGGCACGGGCAGCATCGCCGGGGTGGCCATGGCCATCTATCTGGGAGGGCCGGGGGCGGTGTTCTGGATGTGGGCGTCCGCCCTGCTGGGAATGTCCACAGGGTGTGTGGAAAAACTGCTGTCTGTGCAGTATCAGACCCCTGCCCCCGGGGGAGGGCGGCAGGGCGGCCCCATGTTCTACCTGCGGGACGGCCTCCACGCCCCCGGGCTGGCCGCCTGGTTCGCCCTGGCCTGCCTCCCCGCCACCCTGGCGGGTGGGAATCTGGTCCAGGCGGGCTCCATCGCCTCCGCCCTCCAGTCCGCCTTCGGCTGGGACCGGCTGCCGGTGGGGATGGGGACCGCCCTGCTGGCCGGGCTGGTCATGGTGGGGGGCATGGGCCGGGTGGCCCGGGTATCGGAGCGGCTGGTGCCCGCTATGGCCCTGCTGTACCTGGGGAGCGGCGCCCTGGTGCTGCTCGTCCGGGCGGAGGAGCTGCCCCGGGCCTTTGCCCTCATCTTTTCCTGCGCCTTGACCCCGGAGGCCGCCCTGGGGGGCGGGGGCGGCTATGCCCTGTCCGCCGCCCTGCGCCACGGGGTGGCCCGGGGCGTGTTCACCAACGAGGCGGGTCTGGGCACCTCCGCCATGGCCCACGGGGCCGCCCAGGCGGACCACCCCGCCCGGCAGGGGATGTGGGGCATCTTCGAGGTGTTTGTCTCCACCCTCCTGGTGTGCTCCGTCACCGCCCTGGTCATCCTGGTCAGCGGGGTGTACGTGCCGGAGGATGCTCTCTCTCAGCTCCAGAGCGGGCGGGTCCCCGGCTCCAGCCTGGGGGTCCCCCTCACCGCCCGGGCCTTCGCCTCGGTGCTGGGCTCCGCCGGGGAGTGGGTGGTGGCCCTGAGCCTCATTCTCTTTGCCTTCTCCTCCATTTTGGGGTGGAGCTGCTACGGACAGCAGGGGCTGCGCTACCTCACCGGCGGGGACCGGTTTCTGCCCCTCTACCGGGCAGTCTTTCTGGGGTGCATCGTGCTGGGGGCCGTCTCCGACGTCTCCCCCCTGTGGCAGCTGGTGGACCTGTGCAACGCCCTCATGGCCCTGCCCAACCTGACCGCCCTGCTCCTCCTGTCCCCCCAGGCCCTGGGCTGCCTGCGTGCCTGGGCCAGAACACAAAAATAGAGACGGCCAACGGCCGTCTCTATTTTTCTTATTCCACGGAGGTCTCGTCCCATAGCACCGGCTCCCCCCGCTCCAGGGAGGGCCGTACCTCTATGATCCGCTGGTTGGAGGAGCCCCGGAACCGCAGGCCCAGGTTTTTCAGGCCGATAACAAAGGGCCCGTCCACCAGCACGTCCAGCTGCTCCAGCAGCGCCCGGCCGTGCTCCCCCACCTTCCCGGCGGCCAGGTCCTCGAACAGATACCCGGTGTAGCACCAGATGTCCTTCTCCGGAAAGCGCTCCCGCACCTGGCGCACCAGGTCCAGCACCGCCCCCTGGTTCCGGGGGTGGCAGGGCTCGCCCCCCAGGAGAGACAGCCCCTTGATGTAGGGCTTCTCCAGGGCCTTCAGCACCGTGTCCACCGACTCCTGGGTGAAGGGGTTCCCATATTCAAAATCCCAGGCCTCCGGGTTGAAGCACTCCGGGCAGGCGTGGGTGCAGCCGGACACAAAGACCGAGACCCGGATGCCCGGCCCGTTGGCCACGTCAATGGGTCGGATGTCAGCGTAGTTCATTCCTCTTTCACAGCCTCGCAGAGTTTCCGCCGCAGGCGGAAAGAATTTAAAAAAGTCCGAAGGCGAATTGACTGCGTAGCCGTTGGCGGCTTTGCCGCCTTACGGATACGGCGTACCCCTTGCGGGTGCTTCGCCGCAGGACACCTCGACCCCTGGCCGCGGCGGCCAGGTCCGCCTTTTCCGTGAAAAGGCGAGGGGGGTATCGGCGGCGGTTTCCTTGGGAACCGCCGCCGTATCTAGGGGGGACAACGTCCCCCCTAGAGGGATTACAGGTGCAGGACCCGGGACTTGATCTCCTTGGTCTTGCCCACGTTCCAGTAGTTTTCACCCAGGTATCCGCAGGTGCGGCGGGTGACATTCATCTTGTTCTGGTCCTTGTTGTGGCACACGGGGCACTCCCACTGGAAGTCGTCGTTGATCATGATCTCCCCGTCGTAGCCGCAGCACTGGCAGTAGTCGCTCTTGGTGTTGAACTCGGCGTACTGGATGTTGTCGTAGATAAACCGGACCACCTCTTTCAGGGCCTCCAGGTTGTGGCGCATGTTGGGGATCTCCACATAGGAGATGCAGCCGCCGGTGGAGATCTTCTGGAACTGGCTCTCAAAGGTGAACTTGTCGAAGGCGTCGATGTGCTCCCGCACGTCCACGTGGTAGCTGTTGGTGTAGTAGCCCTTGTCGGTGACGTCGGGGATGGTGCCGAAGCGTTCCTTGTCGATGCGGGCGAAGCGGTAGCACAGGCTCTCCGCCGGGGTGCCGTACAGGGCAAAGCCGATGTTGGTCTCCCTCTTCCACCCGTCGCAGGCGGCGCGGAGGCGGTTCATCACCTGCATGGCGAACTCCCGGCCGCCGGGCTCGGTGTGGGAGCAGCCCCGCATGAGCTTGGTCACCTCGTACAAGCCGATATAGCCCAGGGAGATGGAGGAGTAGCCGCCGTACAGCAGGGGCTCGATGGGGGCCCCCTTGGGCAGGCGGGCGATGGCCCCGTACTGCCAGTGGATGGGGCTGGAATCGGAGCGCACGTTCTTCAGGGCGTTGTGGCGGCACATGAGGGCCTCGAAGCACAGCTGGAGGCGCTCATCCAGCAGCTTCCAGAACTTGTCCTCGTCCCCCCGGGCCAGAATGCCGATCTGTGGCAGGTTCAGGGAGACCACGCCCTGGTTGAAGCGGCCCTCGAACTTGTAGTTCCCGTTCTCGTCCTTCCAGGGGGCCAGGAAGGAGCGGCAGCCCATGGGGGAGAACACGTTGCCCTCATAGTTCTCCCGCATCTTCTTGGCGGAGATGTAGTCGGGGTACATCCGCTTGGCGGAGCACTTGACGGCCAGCTCAGTGATATAGTCGTACTTGCCGCCCTTCAGGCAGTTGTGCTCGTCCAGCACATACACCAGCTTGGGGAAGGCGGGGGTGATGTACACGCCCTTCTCGTTCTTGATGCCCTCCAGACGCTGGCGGAGCACCTCCTCCACGATCATGGCGTTCTCCTCCAGATAGGGGTCGTCCTCCTGGAGATTCAGGAACAGGGTCACGAAGGGGGACTGTCCGTTGGTGGTCATCAGGGTGTTGATCTGGTACTGGATGGTCTGCACGCCGCTCTTCAGCTCGTCCTTCAGCCGGTCATTGACCAGCCGCTCCAGGGTGGCCTCGTCCACCTGACCGGCGCACTCATAGGACATGTGCTTACGGAACTTCTCCCGGCTCCGGCGCAGGTACTTGCCCAGGTGACGCAGGTCCACGCTCTGGCCGCCGTACTGGTTGGAGGCCACACAGGCGATGATCTGGGTCATGACGGTGCAGGCCACCTGGAAGCTCTTGGGGGACTCGATGAGCTTGCCGTTCATGACGGTGCCGTTGTCCAGCATGTCCCCGATGTTGATGAGGCAGCAGTTGAAGATGGGCTGGATGAAGTAGTCCGCGTCGTGGAAGTGGATGGCTCCCTCGTCGTGGGCCTTGGAGATGTACTCGGGCAGGAGGATGCGGCGGGTCAGGTCCCGGCTCACCTCGCCGGCGATGTAGTCCCGCTGGGTGGCGGCGATCATGGTGTTCTTGTTGGAGTTCTCCTCAGCCAGCTCCTTGTTCTCGTTGCGCAGCAGGGAGAGGATGGACTCGTCGGTGGTGTTGGCCTTCCGCACCAGGGCCCGATTATAGCGGTAGATGATGTAGGTCTTGGCCAGGTGGAACTTGTTCTCGGCCACCAGCCCCTGCTCCACCAGATCCTGGATGTCCTCCACCAGCATACGGGGACGCTTCAATCCCTCGATGCGGTCGATGATGGCGTCGATGCCCTCCTGGGACAGCCGTTCCTCCTGGGGCACCTCGGCGTTGGCCTTTCCAATGGCAGTGGCGATCTTGCTGCGGTCATAATCCACAACAGAGCCGTCCCGTTTGATCACTTTCATTGGTCGTTCTCTCCTTCTCTCGGTCTTATGATAAAGCCGGCGGGGCCGGCCGCAGTTCACGGGTCCTGATTATAGCACATGCCGCCCCCCTTGTCCACTATATCTTGTGTTTTTTTCGGTGCAAGTTTTCATTCAATACTAAATGTATATCCGCCTCCCGGCCGCTCTCCGCCTCAGAGGGCGGGAAAAGCCAAGGGGCTCCGGCGGTTGCGCCGGATCGTAAAGTGTGGTATACTTTCAGTTAATCGAGTTCGGCCTTGCCGGAAAGGAGGACCCCCTTTGCACAACACCATTGCCGTAGCCATGAGCGGCGGAGTGGACAGCTCCGTGGCCGCCTGGCTGCTCCGGCAGGAGGGCTGGGAAACCGCCGGCGTCACCTTGCGCCTGTTTCAGCCGGAGGACCTGGCCCCGGGCCGGGGAGAAGTCTGCCACGCCCTTCAGGATGCGGAGGACGCCCGGGCGGTGGCCGCTCAGCTGGGCATCCCCCACTACACCCTGGACCTGTCCGACCGCTTTGCCCAATGCGTCATGGACCCCTTTGCGGCGGAGTATGAGGCGGGCCGCACCCCCAACCCCTGTGTGGTGTGCAACCGGACCATCAAATTCGGCGCCCTTCTGGAGGAGGCGGACAAGCTTGGCTATTCCCTTCTGGCCACCGGCCACTACGCCCAGGTGGAGCGGGACGAGAGCTCCGGCCGCTTCCTGCTGAAAAAGGCCCTCCACCCGGAGAAGGACCAGAGCTATGTCCTCTGGTCCCTCACCCAGGCGCAGCTCGCCCGGGTGCGCCTCCCCCTGGGGCGGCTGTCCAAGGAGGAGATCCGGAGCATCGCCCAGGAGCAGGGCCTGGTCAGCGCCCGGAAGCGGGACAGCCAGGACATCTGCTTTGTCCCCGATGGGGACTACGCCGCCTTTCTCCAGCACCACACCGGCCGGGAGTACCCCTCCGGCCCCTTCCTGGATACGAGTGGGAACGTGCTGGGGACCCACCAGGGGATCATCCACTACACGGTGGGCCAGCGCCGGGGACTGGGGGTGTCCTCCAGCCAGGGGCGGCTGTACGTGCAGCAGGTCCGGCCGGAGGACAACGCCGTGGTACTGGGGGACAACGCCTCCCTGTTCCGGAAAACTCTCATTGCCCGGGAGCTGAATCTGATCCCTATGGAGCGGCTGGACGCCCCCCTGAAGGTATGGGCCAAGGTGCGCTACCGCATGGCCCCCCAGCCCGCCGTGCTGGAGCAAACCGGTCCGGACACCGCCCTTGTCACCTTTGAGCAGCCCCAGCGGGCCATCACCCCTGGGCAGTCGGTGGTCTTTTACGTCGGCGGCCTGGTGGTGGGCGGAGCCGTCATCCAGGGAACTTTGGATTCCTGAGGAAAATTGAGACTGATTTTAAGTAAGGAGCAGACATTCCATGAGTCAGAAGAAACATAAAAAGCGCCATCCCCAGCAGAAAAGAAACGCGGCCAGCGCCCCGGCCATGGAGTCGGAGTTTGCCTCCGACGGCCGCCGCAAGCGTATGAACCGCACCTCCCGAAACCTCCTGCTTCTCTCCCTGGTACTGGTGGCGGCGGTCAATCTCCTGGTCAATATGGGCATGATGGGGCAGGCCATGGCCAACGTCCTCTCCCTGGTGGGCATCATTCTGCTGGTCCTGGCCCTGTGGTTCCAGTTCCGGGACCCCACCGGCGGCGGACAGTCCGGCGTCAACGCCCCCCGGCTGAGATAATCTGGGCAGAAATTGTGCTGCAGAGGAAGATCCCGGCGGCCGCTGGGATCTTTCTCCTTTTATTCTTGCGTTTTTGGGGAAAATAGGCTATGATAATGTCTGCTGAATCAACCGCTTTGCGGTTGATTTGCGCGGCATACCCGTGCAAATCTCCACTTGAACAAAGCCGAACGCCTTGAACGCTTCGGCTTTCGGCTTTGTTCCGCACGCATTATGATAAACACCTGTTGGGCCGCATACGGCCCCGTTTTCCCCGAGGAGGTTTTTTAACCATGCGAAAAGATATTTTCCTGCCCGTCCTGGCTCTGGCCGGCGGGGCGGTGGGATTCCTGCTGCGGCTGTGGCAGTATGCCTCCGCCTATGATCCGTCCACCGAGCTCTTTGCCCACGGCGCCCCCGCCTCTCTGGCCCTAGTGGTCTGGACGGTGCTGATGGGGGCCCTGGCCCTGCTGCTGGGCCGGGGGGGCACGGCGGTGGAGAAGCCGGAGCAGTCCTTCCTCTGCCCCAGCACCGGTTACATGACGGTGATGACCGCCGGCGGCATGTGTTTCCTGCTCTCCGCCGCAGCCGGCGTGCCTGAGCTGATGTATCAATACCAGGCCTGGCAGATCGACCCCCAGCACAACATGCTCCCCGTGGCCTTTGGGCTGTCGGTGCTGTTCTGCCTGGTGGGTTCCATCGGGGCCCTGGTCTCCGGGCGGAACAACTACCGCGGCGTCACCGGGCTCCAGGTCCGGGCTCCCGCCGCCCTGCCCGCCTATGCGGCCCTGCCCTGGCTGATGGCCCTCTATCAGGAGGACTCCCGGGACCCCATTCTGATCCGGGTGTTCGTCCCCCTGCTGGCGGCGGTGTTCCTGCTGCTGGCCCTGTATCAGCAGGCGGCCTTCTTCTACCGCCGCCCCCACCCGGTCCGCTTCACCTTCTTTGCAGTGATGGGCATCTCTCTGGGGCTTGCATCCCTGGCAGACCGCCCCGGCCTGTTCCAGATCCTCAGCACCCTGTCCTTTGTGCTGTGCACCCTGGGAGCTCTGATGGCCCTGTCCCGGAACCGTTTCGGCCCGTCCCGGCCGGTCCAGACGCCGGACGGCCCGCGAATGCCCCAGCCGGAGTCCGGCCCTGTGGAAGAATAATTTGGAATTGAATTTGGGAGGAGCATCACCCATGGAAAATAAAAAGTTTTATATCACCACCCCCATCTACTACCCCAGCGACAAGCTGCACATCGGCCACACCTACTGCACCGTGGCCACCGACGCCATGGCCCGGTACAAGCGGCTCACCGGCTGCGACGTGCTGTTTCTCACCGGCACCGACGAGCACGGCCAGAAGATCGAGGACAAGGCCAAGGAGGCCGGCGTCTCCCCCAAGGAGTTTGTGGACCGCATCGTGGAGGGCCCCCGGGGGGTCAAGGACCTGTGGAAGCTGATGAACATTTCCAACGACCGCTTCATCCGCACCACCGACGACTACCACGTGTCCGCCATTCAGAAGATTTTCAAGAAGATGTACGAGAAGGGGGACATCTACAAGGGCCGCTATGTGGGCAAGTACTGCAAGCCCTGTGAGTCCTTCTGGACCGAGTCCCAGCTGGTGGACGGCAAGTGCCCCGACTGCGGCCGGGAGGTCCAGGACGCGGAGGAGGAGGCCTACTTCTTCCGCCTGAGCAAGTACGCGGACAAGATCCAGCACCTGCTGGAGGACACCGACTTCCTGGAGCCCCGCAGCCGGGTGAACGAGATGGTGAACAACTTCATCAAGCCCGGCCTGGAGGACCTGTGCGTCTCCCGCACCTCCTTCACCTGGGGCGTGCCGGTGGACTTCGACCCGGGCCACGTGGTCTATGTGTGGGTGGACGCCCTGTTCAACTACACCACCGCCCTGGGCTTCCTCAACGACCAGTACCACGACTACGACAAGTACTGGCCCGCCGACGTGCACTTCGTGGGCAAGGAGATCGTCCGCTTCCACTCTATCATCTGGCCCGCCATGCTCATGAGCATGGACATGCCCCTGCCCAAGAAGGTGTTCGGCCACGGCTGGCTGCTCCTGGATGGCGGCAAGATGTCCAAGTCCAAGGGCAACGTGGTGGACCCCTATATCCTGGCGGAGAAGTTCGGGGTGGACGCCCTGCGCTTCTTCCTGCTGCGCACCTTCCCCTTCGGCTCCGACGGCAACTTCTCCAACGAGGCCCTCATCAACACCATCAATGTGGACCTGGCCAACGACCTGGGCAACCTGCTCAGCCGCACCGTGTCCATGGTGGGCAAGTACTTTGATGGCACCCTGCCCGAGGCGCGGCAGGCGGACGCCCTGGACGAGGAGCTGATCTCCCTGGCCTCCGGCCTGCGGGGCCGCTATGAGGAGCAGATGGAGCATTACGCCTTCCAGAACGCCCTGGCGGAGGTCTTCAAGGTCATCGGCCGGGCCAACAAGTACATTGACGAGAACGCCCCCTGGGTGCTGGCCAAGGACATGGAGGCCAACGGCACCCGTCTGGCCACCGTCATGTATAACCTCCTGGAGGTGCTGCGCATCTCCGCCATCCTCCTCACCCCCTTTATGCCCGACTCCGCCGCCGAGATTCTGCGGCAGATCGGCGCCTGTGATGCCTGCTCCACCTGGGAGAGCGCCGCTCAGTACGGCTCCCTCCCCGCCGGTGTCACCGTGGTCCGGGGCGACAACCTGTTCCCCCGCGTCGACGCCGCCAAGGCCCTGGAGGAGCTGGACAAGGCCGCCGAGGAGGCCAAGAAGGCCGCCCTCCCCGACCTGGAGGTGGAGCCCCAGCTCACCGAGAAGGTGGACTTCGACACCTTCTGCAAGAGCGATTTCCGGGCCGTCAAGGTCAAGGACTGCCAGCCGGTAAAGAAGTCCAACAAGCTGCTGCGCTTCACCCTGGACGACGGCACCGGCACCGACCGGCAGATCCTCTCCGGCATCGCCATGTACTATAAGCCCGAGGAGCTGGTGGGCAAGACCCTGGTGGCCATCGTCAACCTGCCCCCCCGGAAGATGATGGGGCTGGAGTCCAACGGCATGCTCATCTCCGCCGTCCACACCGAGAAGGGTGAGGAGCGTCTGAACCTGCTGATGATCGACGACAAGATTCCCGCCGGCGCGAAGATGTGCTGAGTTTTTCTGGAATATGAGTTTGGGCGGAGGCCGTTTGGCCTCCGCCCTCTGCTTTTCTTGAAAGAAAAGCAGCAAAAGAACTTTGTGCGAAACTGCGTTTCGCCGCGCATCCCCAAGCCTTCCCCCTTGGGGGAAGGTGCCCCAGTGCGCACACTGGGGCGGATGAGGGGCCGATAATAGAACGCTTTTTTGTAGGGCCCGATGCCCTCATCGGGCCGCTGGGTGGCTCTTTTCGCTGGGGGGATTTCGCCGCCTGCGGGCGGCGAGGTACTTTCCCAGCGATGGGGAAAGTACCCAAAGGATCGCCGGGGACGCGGCCGATGGACTACGGCTCCGCTATGCTCCGCCTAGGTCCATAGGACCGCTTTCCCCGGACCCCCTTTACGAGGGACGCGTACCTGTTAGGTCTTGCAATAGTTTCGGCGCGCAAAATCTGAGTGGCTGGTCTGAGTTCCTGCCGGGCCACTGGGCCCTGTCTTCCCCAAAATTGCAACGGCTGCGATTTCACACCTGCGCCTGGCGTTGCCGAACAAACGCGCCTGGTTCAAAACACAGACACCTCATCCGCCCCCTTCGGGGGCACCTTCCCCTAAAGGGGAAGGCTTTGAAATCCAAGCCTTTTGCCTTCCCCTTTAGAGGAAGGTGGCACGGCGAAGCCGTGACGGATGAGGGGAACGGTGCTGGTTATGAGGGCGGTCCGTTTGAACCGTAGGGGCGGGTCCCAGACCCGCCCGTCCCTGAGATTCCGTCCCACGCAGGGCGCGGCCTCCCGGACGCGCCGCCCCAGGCCATTCCGTAGGGGCGGCACACCGGGCCGCCCGTTCCCTCATAAACAGCAGACGAACCCCCGGGCCGCGGCCCAGGGGCTCGTTTTGTCTCTGCTCTAGGGCAGGACCACTAGGCGGTTGGGGTCCTGTTCCATACCATCGGCCAAATGGACCATGCTGATACCAATGTCCCACACACCGCCGGTCGTACTCCCATTGGAAAATAGGTACGTTGGGGCAATGAGCGCCCCGTCCTTTAACTTAATAAACAGGGGAACATCCTCCACAATCTCCTGATTCATCTCGTCCCACAGATCACCAATCAACTCCATAGGCTCCCCATTCACCAGGACCTGGCTGCTGCCCGCGGTCATCTCTACGGTCACGTCCCGGTAGGTGGCAGTGGCTGTCTGAGTATCCGCATCCCAGATGTACTCCGCCCCCAGTCCCTGACACAGGGCCTCCACATCGGTGTAGAACGGCCCCTCCTCGCCATAACGAGGGACAAAGAAGGGGTAGAGGCGCTCATTCTCCTCCGCTAGGGTGGGCTCGGAGCCATCCAGTGGGAATTCAGTATCCCCAAAGATAATAGATGCCACCTCATTTACATCGGTAAATTTTACCTCATCAAAATTCACTCGGAATGTAATAAGATCGTTGACTCTATCACTACCTGTACCTCCAGATGTCCCCAACTGTTCCGAGGTAATGAGAGAGCCATCCTTCATCTTTAAGATAAACCTGTAATCAACGGCATCCCAGCCCATGTCCCGTTTTCTTTCTCCTATGGTCTGGATCTCATAGTACAGCTGAGTGGGGGTGAGGGTGGCCTCTGTCAGAATTCCACGCTGGCCGTTCAGGGGATTGAACAAAAACTCCTGGTCCGGTTCCAGGTGGGCGGAGCCCACTACGGTATCCAGCGGAATTTCCACGGAACATTCCCGTCCCATGAAACCCACCCACAGCTCCATGGGGGTGTCCACCGGCCCCAGCCACCGCTGAAAGACCCGGCTTATCGACCAGGAGCGGCTGGTGTCTGAGGGCGCGGACAATTCATAGCCGCCGCCGCCAGCCGACCCGGTGTATTCATATCCAGCCTTCTCGGTGATCTCCCCCTGATTTGCCTGGAACGTATCCGGCCCGGTGCTCCCACTGGCCATTAGTCCGTCCACCATCTCCTGCCCCCAGTTCTCCAGATGGTACTCCGCGATGACCTTGTTGCTCTTTAGGTTCTCCACCGCCTGGTCGTTAAGACCTTCGACGGTGACGGTGGCGTAGACGGTCATACCGTCGTAATAGGCGCTGTTGACGGTAAAGCGGTAATCCTCGTTTTCCGCGCTGCCCACCTCCGTCTGGACGTAGGGCTCCAGGCCGCTGGTGTCCCCCTGGAAAAACACGTTCA